>Ga0210400_10000156_pt1 | contig 91752 bp, 143 predicted proteins | sample IncBWH26MmetaG_FD_155456 | JGI IMG/M metagenome (GOLD analysis project Ga0210400, IMG submission 155456) | Forest soil microbial communities from Barre Woods Harvard Forest LTER site, Petersham, Massachusetts, United States - Inc-BW-H-26-M | ecosystem: Environmental > Terrestrial > Soil >... | reverse complement strand
CATCCCCTGTGTCGTGGAAAACTTCGACCCACAGACCGCCGCCGCGCTCCGGTTGGGGATGAACCGGTTGCGGGGGGAGCTGGACCTCTCCGCCGCCGCGCGCATCCTCGCGAATCTGGAGAAGGAGGGCTGGGACAAGGTGGACCTCGCCATCACCGGCTACTCCCCGGGGGAGATCTCCGACTTGCTCTCCGCGGTCGCGCACACGGGCGAGGACGTCATGCCCGAAGCGATTGAGTCGCCACCCGAGCCGGATCCGGAGCCCAATGAGCCGGCAGTGCTGGAGATCGCCTTCCCCTCGAAGGAGGAGATGAAGCTGATGCGCGCCGCGCTCAAGAAGGCTTCGAAGGAGGCCGGGAATAAAGGCAACCTCGCCGCGGGGCTTCGGCTCCTCGTCGAGCTGTGGAACGGGACCTGACCCATGCGCAAGGCCAAATTCCCCGTCCACCTCCTCCGCTCCCAGACGCTCTGGGAGAAGATAACGTGGTGCTTCAACCGCTTCCAGGCGGATGAACGCACCCAGAAGCGGGGCATCCAGTGCGTCGAGGATCGCGCGCTGGTGACGTGCAACGGGTGTTTGGAGGCGCTCGCGCGGGACACGGTGCGGCGGCTTGAGGAATCACTATGAAATCGAACAAGGAGAAGGTCAATGGACGAGAAGCCTAACCAAGAGGCCATCCTCGCGAAAAAGGGCTACGTCACCACGCCCCAAGTCGCGGAGAAGACGGGCCTCACCACCACGACGATCCGGAGCTGGATCGACGAGAAGAAGGTCCACGGAGTGCGTGTCGGCGGCCGGTGGTACGTGGAGTGGGCCTCCCTCATCCGCTACTTCCGGGAGCAGAATCCGGAGGCGGTGAAGCTTCTGGGGTTGGACGCTTGAGGGCGCGCGCGGAGCTGAAGGAGGAAGCGAAGAAGGAAGCGGTGCGGCTCGCCGAGCAGGTTTTCGCAATGGTGAAGGAGGCGATGTTGGCGCAGGGCTTGACGCGGGCGGAGCTGGCGCGCCGGCTCCAGATCACCCGACAAGGTGTTGCCCAGCTTCTCCAAAGCAAGAACCCCACCATCTACACCGTGGCGGAGGTTCTCGACGCGGTGGGCCTGCACATCAAAGTCGATCTGGTCCCGAGGAAGAAGTGAGGTCGAAGCGCTCCAAAGCGTGGCGCCGCCGCGCGATGGCTGACACGGCGCTCGTCGCGCTCGGGGGACGACTGCCCGCGGGTCCGTGTGAAGGTTTCGAGGAGCGGTGTGGAAAACCCGGCTTCGAGGTGCCGGTGGAGACGGCATACGTGGACGAGAAGATGAACCGGCTTCGCGTCCTCTGCGGCGATTGTGAGCGCCTCTGCAAGGCTTTCTGGGCGGATATGTGGGCGGAGGTGCTGTGAGCCGGCGGCGCCTCCAGAAGCGGCGAGGACGCTCACCCGACGCGCGCAAGCGTCAGCAGAGGGAACAATCCCTCCTCGCGCTCGGGGATCCGGGCGCGACGGTGCGTTTACGTGAATCAGGTCTTGGGCTCGACGTTGGAGCCACTCACGAAGTCGCTGGAGAAGCGGCTGCCTCCGGGAACGAAGATCTCCATCGAGTCGATCATGGGAGACGTGTTGAATGTGATCGCCCGCGTTCGGACGCCAGCTCCCGCCGACTTCATCACGATGGACCTCACTTTGAGACCGGAAAAGTGAGCCTCTCCCGCCGACAGACGCAGAAACGCGCTCGGCTCCTTCGGCGCCGCCGCCTCGCGAAGCAGGCGCAGAAGGCACTCGAAGCGCTCAAGGCGGAACCGCGCTCCGGCCCCGATTTCAACGTCATCCTCAGCGACCCGGCGATCCGGAAGGTCGTCCAGGAGGGCATCCTGGAGAAAGCCTTCCACACCTCGGTCTTCCCGACGCTGACGTACAAGCCCAAAAAGGGGTAGCCCAAATGTGGCTCGACGTTCGTAACCTCAACACGAAAGTCACCCGCGCGACGGACGAAGAGGTGGCCTGGCTCCGGCACTACCTCGCCTTCGACGACGCCACCGCCTACCACCGCGGGCGCGCCGGGGAGAAGATCCACCTGTTCCACCTCGTGGAGCAGACCTTCCCCACCGGCTTCCTCCCCCTCATCCAAAAGGCGGCGAAGGAGGCCGGAGTCACGATCGAGGTGGGCGACAACCGGGAGCCCGTCTGCAACCCGAAGGCGTCGAAGGACTCCCACCTGGACTGGCTCCGGGAGTACCAGCTCGACGCGGTGTTGGCGGTCGTCGCGCGGAAGCGCGGCATCGTCAAGGCGCCCACTGGCGCGGGGAAGACGGAGATCGCCACGGGCCTCGCGAGCATGCTCTGGTGCCGGTGGCTTTTCCTCGTCCACCGGGGAAACCTTCTGGAGCAGGCGGCAGAGCGCTTCGAGAAGCGGTTGAACGAGAAGGCGGGGCGGATCGGCGACGGGCAGTGGGACGTTCAGCGCTTCACCGTCGCGACGTTCCAGACGCTCTACGCGGCGCTGGAGCGCGAACGGAAGCGCAAGAAGGCCCGGATTGTCCGCGTTGAGCGCGGGGACGGGCTGACCCACGTCACGGAGGCGGTGTGGCCGACTCCGGCGGGAGATCTCCTCCGCGCAACCGAAGGGCTCATCGTGGACGAGTGCCACACGCTGCCGGCGGGCAGCTTCTACAAGGTGGCGATGAGCTGCCCGGCTTACTACCGGGTCGGCCTCTCCGGCACCCCGCTCGCCCGCACCGACCAGCGCTCCATCCTCGCCGTCGGGGCGCTCGGGCCGGTCATCTATTCGATCCGCCCCGAGCTGCTCATCAAGGAAGGTGTCCTGTCGAAGCCGCGGATCCGCCTCGTGCGCGTGCAGCAGGAAGCCTCCTGGTGGACGGAGCGCGATTGGCAGAAGGTCTACCGGGAGTGCGTCGTGGAGAGCCCCCTGCGGAACGGGACGCTGGCGGACTTGGCGAAGCGCGCGGCCAAGCCCTGCCTCGTCTTCGTGAAGGAGATTGACCACGGGAAGCTCCTCCACCGGAAGCTGCGCGAGGTGGGATTGAAAGCCGAATTCGTCTGGGGCTCGGACACGACGAAGGAGCGCCAGCGCGCCATCTCCCGGCTCGTCTCCGGGCACACGGAGGTGCTGATCTCCTCGGTCATCTTTCAGGAGGGCGTGGACATCCCCCAGCTCCGCTCGGTGGTGGTGGGGAGCGGAGGGAAGTCCATCATCGCCGCCCTCCAGCGGATCGGCCGCGGGATGCGGGTGAGTGAGGGGAAAACCTCCTTCGAGGTCTACGACATCCGGGACGAAGGCAACCCGTGGCTGGAGAAGCACGGACGCGCCCGCATCAAGGCGTACGTCTCCGAGGGGCACGAGGTGCTGGACCTACAGCAGATGCCTCTGGGCTTCACGCTGGAGGGGTGATGCCGCTGTCGGAGCCGGAAGGCCTCTGGTGGGACAACGATGTTCGTGGCGGAGACGATAATCACCGCTGGTACTTCACCTACGGAGACCACCGCATCGCTTGGGTGCTCCAGTACCCGAACCTCGGGCAATCCGCGCTCTTTCACGCGTGCTTCTTCGAGGATGAGATCCGCGAGGCGAGCTTTGAGACCCTCGCGGAGGGCATGGCCTGGTGTGAGGAGGTCTCCAAGGCCTGGGCTGCGAGAAAGATGCTCGGCGGATGAACCTCTGCGATTCGAAAGACTGTGGTGACACCGCGCGGTGGATCGCCTTTTGGCCGGGGCAGACGACGATGTTCTGCGATCGATGCTTGTCCCGCGCCCGCGCTGTCGCGGAGGCGATGGGGTTCGAGCTGTCCTACCGAGACTGGGTGGAGTGGGCGAAGGAGGTTGACGCTTTCCTCACCGCAACGGACGCGCGTCGGAGGCTCGGCGGATGAGCCTTACTCTCAGCGATCCCGGCCCCGGGATGGTCAACCTTACGTCGGAGTCGCTTTGTTGGGGGTGCGCCGCGGAGCACATCTTCGCTTTCAACGGGCGCTGGGTCGTCTTTCAGCCCCCCAGTGAGGTGTACCGGGTGTTCTGCAACGACTGCCTGTACCGTTTCACGCGCAAGCGCCCGTCCTTCTCGCTTCTCGTCGTCCGTTTCGAGGAGTGGGTGGAGAACAACCGGCGTCGCCGCTGGTGGGACGAGATGCAAGAGTTGGTGTGGGCGGCAGAAGAGGACACCCGCCGGAGGCTTTGCGAATGAAGAAGGTCCACTTCCCTCTCTACCCACCCGGCATCACGATGATGTGCGGGTTGATCGCGCGCAACTGGCTCGACGCGATTACGTCCGAGGACCGCAAGCGGGCCTTGAAGACAGCGGACGTTTCCAAGGTAACGTGCAAGGCGTGCCTCGCGGCAATCGCTCGAAACACGGCGGAGCGGCTGGCCCAGGATGAGGACCGCTGGGCGCTGAATTGGGATGCCTCAGAAGAGAGCGACATCCCATGAGCCCTGAGACGCGCTGGACGCAGGACAAGGGTCCCAAGGACGCCGACGATGCGCTGACCTCGTGGGTGTTCCAGAAGCGCGGCGACACCCCCCACTCCGCCGGGGAATGGGTGTCGCTCGCCTGGCTCGATCCGGTGAAGGGCGGTAGGTGGCGCGCATTGGGGCTCGTGTTGGGGGAGCCGGAACTGCACAACAACGTTTTCCGGAGCCTCGCCACGGCGAAGCGCGAAGTGGAACAGCGCGTGCGGGCGCACTGGGCGCGGGCGGCGTTGATCGGGGAGCGTTGAAACCGTGCGCCGCAACCCTCGACTTTTCCTTGTAGAAATCCAAGCACGGTTTTTTCGTCGGGACCCTTTCCTTTTTCCAGAAGCTCCGGCATAAGCTGTCAGCCGTCGCGAGGGTGGGCAGCTCTCTCGACAACGGAGCGAGGAGAGTATCGATGGTGTGCTGCGCGAAGGCGCGCTGGAAGCGTCTTGGGTCCTTGGTACTCCCTCCCGGGAACGCTACTGCCCCAGGGCGCTTTCGTGGAGCCCACCAGCCGTGAGCGCTTCCCTCTCCGGCGGAGTCGTCAAAGTCCCTTGGGAGGAGTTCACCCGGCGCCTCGGCAAGGCGTGCTCCGCGGCCTGGGCAGCCCTCCTGTACTACCGTGACGGCTACGGTAGGGTTCCGGTCGATCGCGGCGCGGTGGCGCGCGTAGCGGGCTCCACGGTGGACTCCGTGCGCCGTGTGACGGATCGGTTGCGCTCGGCCGGGCTCCTCGACAAAGCTGATCGGCTTCTCGGGGAGCGGGAAGAGGACGGGTCGGTGTCCATCCCACCCGCATCTTGGATGAGACTCGGAAGCATGAACCACCACGGCGGGATGCGCGCGGGCGCGTTCGGACGCGCTCAAGAGGCCGTCCAACCGCAAAAGACCGCGCGGTCACTTGAAGCAAACGACGGTCTCTTGAAGGTCGCCAACGGTCCTCAAGAGACCGCGCCGCCTCAAGAGATCGCCAAAAACGTTCAACAGACCGCGGTCTCTTGTGTGTCTCAAGAGACCGTCGGGGGGACTATAGGGGGGGACGTAACTGCTATTACGATCATACCTCCTCCAAGGATCGTTCCTACTTCCTCGCTTCGCTCGGAAGATAGGAACGATGCGGCAGTCGCCGGCTCGCAAAGCTCGCCGTCCGACGCCGCCATTTGTTCAATTCTTGAAAAGGCATTCGGCGGAAAGAAGCATCCTCCGAGGGTCCGTCCCGTCCCCCTTCCTGGCCAGTGCGGTCGCCTCCCACTACCCGATCTGAATCCGGTCGACACCCCCCGCCCAGCGAAGCTTCCCCCGGAGCGAACCGAGGAGGAGACTTTGGCGATCCTCGTTCGGTGCTACCGGGGCGCGGTCCAAAGCCGCTTCGACGCGAAGGACGTTCCGTACCGAGTCAACGCAACCTCCTCCACCGGTCGGGCTCTCCTCGACGCGGCGGAGCTTCTGGAGCGCTACGACATCGCTCCCGCGGGATGGGCCGCTTTCTCCTGTGACAAGTGGAAGGAGTACCAACCGAGTCGCGCTGCGGCGAGCCCACCGCGGATGAATTGGGTGTGGAGCACGAAGCGGCTCCTGGAGAAGCACGGCTGGTACCACTCGGAGGAGCTGACCTATTCCGTCACGCGCACCGTCTTCGGCCCTAAGTCGAAGCCGATCCTGGCGGCCTACTTTGCGATGGACCGGGAGATCCGCACGCTCCCGGATCCGACGCGGAAGAACATCCAAGCCGTGGTGGAGCGCTACTTCCCCAGCGGCTCTTTCGAGGCGCGGTGCGCCGAAGCGCGCGCGGAGAACGAGGAGACCCGAACAAGGCTCCGAGATCTCGCGCGGCGGGGCGAGTGGTTGTGGGGGGCGCGGCGGTAAGACTTTCCTTTTTCGTAGGCTCGGGAGCGGGTGGTGACAGCAAAGGGTGGCAAGGCGGCTGAGCCGTACAGGTTGCCGGCTGCATTCGAGAGAGCGGTGGTGGTGACGGCGTGCACCCGCCCGCGCTTCATGGCGAAGGTGGGCAGCTCGGTGGACGCGGATCTCCTCGCGGAGGAGCCCGCGCGTCAGGCGATGCACGCGGCTCAGCTCATCTGGAAGGAGACGGGGCGCGGCCCCTCGGCGATGTCGGTGGTGCTGCAACGGCTCCAGCGCCAAAGCGACGAGGGGAAGATTACCTCGGCGCAGATCCGCGCGGTGTTGGATCTCTTCGACTCGGCGCTGATGGACGGGCTCCCCACCGAGGGGGACGTGGAGGGGCAGCTTGTCCCCGTCCTCCAAGGGCGCATCGCCCATGAGGTGGCGAAGGCGGGCCTGGACGCCTACGGCAAGGGCAACGGCTTCAAGGAGGTGGAAACTCTCATCTCCAAGGCCAAGGCGCTCGGAGTCAATGACCAGGGCACCGGGACGACGCTGCGCGGCGCGGCGGCGGAGATTGCGACGCTGAAGGGGATGGAGCGGTTGCCCACGGGCATTGGGGAGGTGGACACGTCCCTCGATGGGGGGCTGCCGATCGGAACGGTCGGCCTCATCATCGCGGGCCCGGGCGGCGCGAAGTCGATGGGGCTGACGCATTTCTCGGGCAACGCGCTTCTCCTCGGGCAGAACGTCGCCTACGCGACGCTGGAGCTGTCGCGGGCGGAGGTGCTCTCCCGGGTGGGCGCCTTCCTCACCGGCATCCCCACGAAGCAGATCCGCAGCGGGGGGATGGATCGGGCGGCCTACATCATGGGGGAGATGCCGCTGGGCAACTTCCACGTCATGGACTTCACGGCGAAGGGGACGACGGTGGGGGATCTCGTCGCGTGGGTGGAGCGGTGCGAGGAGGAGGACGGTCGGCCGATCGACTTCGTGGCCCTCGACTACATCGACCTGTGCACCAAGTCGAAGGACTCGAAGGGCAGCAGCTACACCGAGCAGGGTGACTCGATGTGGGAGTTTCACACCTTCATCAAGGAGCGGAAGAAGCGCGGGTGGACCGGCTCCCAGAGCAAAGGCCGCGAGGAGCGGAAGGGGAAGAAGGTGGACATGGAGCACACCGCGGATTCGATGCACAAGCCCCGGGTGGCGGATGTCGTCTTGACGTTCAACTACAACGACGAGACGAATGAGATGGGGATCTTCAACGCCAAGCACCGCTTCGGCGACTCGCGGAAGATGATTGGCCCGCTTCCCGCCTACTTCGCCACCGGGCAGATTGCCCCCATCGAGAGGGATCCGCGCCACGCGGAGTGGGTGCAGCGCGGTACGTTGGCTTGGCAGGCGGCGATGGCGCTGGCGTTGCCCGAGCCGGGGTCCGACGGATGACCCGGGACGAGAAGCGCGCCCTGGCGGCGGAGGCTTGTGCTTCGGCTCCGGCGGGCTCGGGTCAGTGGGGTCGGGTGGATTGCCCCTTCTGCATCCTGCGGACGGGGAAGGCGGACCACCGCCAGAGCTTCGGCTTCAACCACCGCACGGGCTGGTACCACTGCTTCAAGTGCAGCGTCCGCGGGCGGCTCGACGGGTGGGAGCCGGACGTGGAGGAGCGGCCGGCGGCCGAGCTGGACGCGGTGGAGGCTGCCGCGCACCGGCCTCCGGAGGGCTACACCCCGCTTTGGGAGGGGGACGGGTTGACGGCGCTGTGCGCGGGGGACGCTCGCCGGTACCTTACGAAGCGGGGCATCCCCCGGAGCATCTGGAAAGCGGCGCAGATTGGCGCCTGCCTCGACGGAAAGTACGAGGGGCGCATCATCGTCCCGGTGCTCGCGCCGGACGGCTCCTGGTTGGGGTGGGTCGGACGCGCGTGGACGAAGGCGCTGGAGCGCGCCTACACGTACCCGATGGGGATGAAGCGGCGGGAGATCCTCTACAACTCCGCCGCGCTTCTCGTCTCGACGGATGAGCCCGCGTTCGCGGTGGAGGGGGTCTTCGACGCGCTGGCACTCTGGCCGGACGGGGTGGCGCTCCTCGGGAAGCCGAGCGAGGAGCAGATCTTTGCCCTGGCCGCGGCGAGCCGGCCGATCGCCGTGACGCTCGACGGGGACGCCTGGCGAGAGGGCTGGGCGCTCGGGATGCGGTTGCGCCTGGAAGGGCAGCGTGCGGGCTCGGTGAAGCTGGAGCCGAGGGTGGATCCGGATGAAGTCGAACAAGGCTGGCTGAGAGCGGAGGGACGCGCATGCCTCGTGAGGTAGTGGTGAAGAAGGAAGAGGACAACCCGGTGCCGTTGGAAGTCTTCGAGCGGTCCATTGTCGACATCGCGGCGGCGGCTCAGAAGATCCTGGAGGGACCTTTGACGCGGCGCGCGATCATCCTCCTGATTCAGGACTCGGTTCCGGGAGGAGTTCACCGGGACACCATCGCCGCGGTGCTCGACGCAGCGGCGAACCTTGAGAAGAGGTACCTGAAGTAATGCCCCGGCGCTTCATCCAGTACCACGACGCGGAGGTGTTGAAGGAGACGGAGAAGGCGCTCCTGGTCGACATCTACGACAACGAGGTGTGGGTGCCGAAGTCGGAGGTCAACTGGGAGGAGACGGATGTGAAGGTGGAGGGGGACAAGGGCACCATCACGATCTCCGAGTGGATCGCGACGCAGAAGGGCCTGACGTAGGGGCGGATTGCGCTCCGCGCGAACAAGACACCGGGAGGAGGCAACACACAATGGGCTTGACGAAGTTGACGGCTTTCGAAGGCGAAGCGGTGGTGATGGGCGAGTTGGTTCGGGTCGAGTGGGACAGCCACCAAGGGGTCGGGGGTTTCACGATCAACAACGTGTCGCTGGAGATGGCGGAGGCCATTCTCGACGCGCTCAAGACGGATCGGATCTACACCGTCAAGCCTTCGTCGCTCACGGCGAAGCCGGCGCCCGGCTCCGCAGCGGACCGCCCTCCGAAGGACGAAGCGACGGTGAAAGACGTCTACGCCCAAGGGGTGGCGACGGGGTTGGCGCTCGGGAAGGCGGAGGCGACCGGGACGAAGGTGGGCGAGGAGCCGAAGCCCACACCCCCACCTACACCGGAGGCTCCGAAAGAGGACGAGAAAGCCGGGAAGCGGGCCAGGAAGCTCACCCCCATCAAGGACGTTGCGGAGCCCACTGCCGGGGCGCAGGCGGCTTCCGAGGCGCCTCCCCCAGCCGGAACCACCCCCACCCCTCCGAAAGAGGCTCCCGTGCCCGCCAAGGCTGCGGAGACCCCGCCCGCGGGGAACGGGGCGGCGGACATTCCCGAGGGAGTGAAGAAGGCGAAGCGGATGTTGGAGGTGGTGGATTGGCTCGCCACCCGCGGCATCACGGAGGAGGTGGCGATCGTCGCGGAGTGCGAGCGGCTTCGGCCGGAGATCCCGGTGTTGGCCCGCACCCCGGACATGAAGGATCGGGTCAAGTCCACCCTCCTCGCTTTTAAGGAGCTGGGCGGAGCGGCGAAGTGAGGCGGGCGACGCGCGAGGTGGCGGCGGACCGCGCTGAGCGGATCCGCCGGGCCAAGGCGGTGGACCCAGATCTCTCCTACACGGACCTCGCCGAGCGCTTCGACTGTACCCGGACGACGGTGGTGAGGGCGTTGGCGGGGCGCTATCAGCAGGCCCCGAAGCTGGAGACCGTGGAGTGAGATGGAGCGGATTCCCCTCTACCCCACTCCGCCGAAGGCGCTGATCGAGACGATCGCCCCGTCGGAGCTGGACTTCAACTGTGGCCGATGCGCGCTCGCCGCCGGCCGGAAGACGGTGGTGACGGCGGAGGGGGAGGCCGGCGGGCTCCTCGTCGTGGGCCAGGGACCCGGCCGGCACGAAGACGCGGAAGGGCGCCCCAACATCGGGAAGTCCGGGCAGTACCTTCGCGACCAGCTCATGCACCGGTGGCGCGGGAAGGTCGTCATGGACAACGCCTACCGGTGCTTCGGGGCGGGCGAGCCTCCGGCAGATGCCGTCGCGAAGTGCCGGCCCTTCCTCGCCCAGACGTTGAAGGAGGCGAAGCCGACGCGGGTGTTGGCGTTGGGGGACAGGGCAATCCAGTCCCTCCTCGGGCGGAACGTCCCGCCGTTGCGGACGCGGCGCGGGTACGCCTGGCTCTACAACGACGGGAAGCCCATCCCCATCTTCTTCCTCATCCACCCCGCCGCGGGGGAGCGCAACCGCTTCTTGCGCCGCTACTTCGAGGAGGACTTGGAGTGGGCGCTCACCGCGCAGCTCCCGCCGCCGCCTTGGAGCGCGGAGGCGAAGGTGGTGGCGACGCGGGAGGATGCGGAGGAGGCGGTGGAGGACTTGCTCTCCACCGACTGGTTCAGCTTCGACGTCGAAGCGTCGGGGCAGCTTTTCAACCGGGACTACCGGATCCTCTGCGCCAGCTTCGCCGCGCTCGGGCGCGAGACGGTGTGGATGTTGGAGGAGGAGACGCTGAAGAACCGGGAGGTGTTCGAGCCCTTCCGGCGGATCCTCACGGATCCGGACGTGGCCAAGGGCGGCTCCGGCGTGAAGTACGATGAGAATGCTTTCGCTTGGGCTTTGGACTGCGTGGTGAAGGGCATCGTCTTCGACGTCCGGCTTCAGCGGAAGCTCCTGGAGCCGGAGGGTTCGGGCTACCTCGACGACATGGCGGAGCTGGTGGGGATGGGCGGGCACAAGCAAGAGGCCCGCGCGCAGATCGACGAGATCGTGAAAGGGCTCAACCGCGCCCGAGCGAAGGCGCGGGCTCGGAGCGAGACCGAGAAGACCCAGACGCTCATGTTCGCGACGGAGACGCTCGCCCGGCTCGGGTACAACCCAATCCCCGAGGGGGCGGATGCGGAGGCGTACGCTTACGGGTACCTGCCTCGGGACGTCCTCCTTCGGTACAACGGGCGGGACACGCTCGTCACCTCGAAGCTCTCCGCGCTGAAGGGGATCGAGCTGTCGAGGAAGAAGCCGCAGAGGAGGATCTGGGAGGCGGTGGTGCTGCCGGCGGCGCGCGCCATTCGTCAAGTCGAGGCCTGGGGGATGCCGGTGGACCGAGGCGCGGTCAACCTCTACGCCCAGTACATGGATCTCCAGTTGGGGAAGCTTCGGGCGACGCTGAAGCAGTGGGGCGACTTCTCCCCCTCTTCGGATCCCCAGGTGGCGGATCTCCTCTACAACAAGCTCGGCCTCACCTCGCCTTGGCAGACGAAGGGCGGGAAGCCGACGACGGAGGCGGATGCGTTGGAGCAGCTCCGAGACAAGCACCCGGCGGTGCCGGTGCTCCTGGAGCATTCGCGCTTCGAGACGCTCCGGGGCCGGTGTGACGAGTGGCTCCGGAACATCCGGGACGACGGGAGGATCCACACCAGCATCAACCTCGACGGCGCGCGGACCGGGCGGGCCTCCTCGTCGGATCCCAACCTCCAGTCTATCGTCCGGCCGGATCCGGATCACCCGGAGACGAAGATGGCCCGGGACTGCTTCGTGGCGCCGCCGGGCACCCTGTTTCTGATGCTCGACTACAAGCAAATCGAGTACCGGATGATGGGGTGGCTTTCGGGCGACGAGGAGATGCTGAAGGTGATCCGCTCGGGGGTGGACTTCCACCTAGCCACCGCCCAGCTCATCTCGCGCCAGATGTGGGGGATTGAACCGGGGGACGTGAAGAAGCCCCACCGCTCCATCGCCAAGACGGTCAACTTCGCCGTGGGCTTCGGGATGACGGACGAGACGCTGGCGGATCTCCTGAAGTGCTCGGTGGAGGAGGCGCGGAAGGTGCGCCAGGCGATCTACGGCGCGTACAAAAAGCTCCCCCTCTACATCGAGCGCTGCAAGGAGATCGCGCGCAAGGACGGCGTGGCTTGGACGTACTGGGAAGGCGAGCCGGCGCGGTGTCGGCCGATGTGGCGGATCGCCGACGAGGACAACTACAACCGCTCGAAGGCGGAGAACGGCGCTTTCAACACCGCCGTCCAGGGCTCCGCGGCGGAGTTCTGCACGGCCTCGCTGGGGAAGATTGTCCACGCAATCGTCGAGGAGAAGCTCCCCGCGGAGCTGGTCCTCCCTATCCACGACGCGCTCCTGTTCGTCGTGCCCAAGCCCTTCGTCCGGGAGATCGCCGCCCGCGCGAAGCACGAGATGACCTCGTTCAAGGGCTGTGGAGATCTCCTCGAAGTGGACATCGAAGTGGGAGAGCGGTGGGGCAGTCTCGAACACCTGGAGGCGTGACGATGACGTGGGACTGGTTCGTGAGGTTGATTGCGGAGGAGTCGCGGTTGGAGCTGAAGGTGACGAAGAGGGTCCTGAAGCGGGTCTTCATCCGCATCGAGTCGTCGGCGCGCGTGTACGGGCGTTTCGCCGTCCCCGACTTCGGGGTGTTTCGCCGCTCCACGCGGAAGGCGAAGCGGGTCCTGTCTCCGGACGGGGAATGGCGGAGGTCTCCACCGCATTCCACCCTCGCCTTCACCGCCAGCGAGAGGGTGAAGGCGCGGTTCTACCGCTCGCGGCGCTGATGTCGGACGAGAAGTGTACGTTGTGCCTCGGGGAGGGCTTCCGCGCCTACGACAAGGACGGGAACCTGAATGGGTTGCCTTGCCTCCGATGCGGGAAGGTGTGGAAGAAGCGGGGCGGCGGATTGACGCGGACCGAACAAGGCTGAGCAGGATGACGACCTTTTGGCAATTCCTCGACGCGCACCCGTGGTTCGTCACGGTCTGGATCTGCATCTTCGCGATCGCCCTCATCAGCATCGCGGAGGCGCTGGCCAACTGGGGGCGGAAGTAGATGGCTACCCTTCACGACATCGAGGTGGACGACTACCTCAAAGAGTGCGTGTACATCGAGCCACTCCAGATGGAGGCGGAGTTCACCCGGCTCCCCGGGGACTTCGCCTACTGGGGCGAGCGCTACTCGCGGGCCTCGCGCGCCTTCCTTCTCGCCGAGCGCGAGGAGAAGACGGTGCGCGCGAAGCAGTGGCTGGTGCTGCGAGCGAAGATGGTTGGCGAGGGACAGAAGGCGACCGAGGCGGCGGTGGACGCGACGGTGGAGGCAGACCCAGCGGTCCAGGCCGCCTACCTCGCGCGGCTCGAAGCGGAGGCGGAGAAGGATCGACTGCGGACCGTCCTGGAGTCCATTCGCACGAAGCGGGAGATGCTCGTTTCCCTCGGCGCCACCATTCGACAGGAGATGGAGAACGATCCGGTCATCCGCTCGCGCCTCGCCGCGCGGCGGACCGACGCCAACTTTTGACCGCGAAAGGGGCGGCGGACGACAGCCCCACAACGAAGACGAGACAACGGAAAATCGAAATGTCGAACATCGTGCAGTACGGAACCTACGACGCGGAAGAGGCGGTGAAGGAGAAGGAGGATCTGGCCAAGGCCAACCGGAAGTTTCTGGAGCTGAAGGAGGGGGACACGTACATCCGGATCCTCCCTCCGCCGGCCGGGAAGAAGTCCCCCTTTCACACGTGCTGGCAGCACTACATCGACTTCCCCGGCGGGAAGCAGGTCCGTTTCGCTTGCCCCCGGCAGAATGCGAGTCAGCCCTGCATGGTCTGCCGGAGGGCGGACGAGCTGAAGGCGACCGGCAACAAGAAGGATTTCGAGAAGGCGAAGAACCTGTTTGCGCGGCGCCGGGTCTTCGCGAACGTCATCGACCGGAACGATCCGGAGAAGGGGGTCCAGGTCGCCGCTTTCGGACAAACCATCCACGAGCAGTTGGCGGAGATCCGCGCCAACCCCGAGGTGGGCGGCGACTTCTCTCACCCGGAGGAAGGCTTCGATATCGTCATCCACCGCACGGGGAAGACGAAAAACGACACCGAGTACAAGTGCATCCCGGCTCGGAAGACGACCCCTCTCGGCAACATGGAGTGGCTGTCGCAGATGTTCAACCTGGAGGCCATCGAGAAGATCCCGTCCAACGACGAGATCCGCAAGATGATCGCTGAGGCTCAAGGCAATGAGGCGGAGGAGGCGGCTCCGGCGGAGCGGGAGGTGGGCGGTGGCGCGTCCCCCGCAGCTTCCCGCGGCGCGCCTTCACGCCGCGCGCAGGACGACATCGAGGATGATGACGCTCCGTTCTAGGGGCTGGTCAGACCGCCCTCGGGTCTTCGTCGACTCGGGGGCGGTTTTCCGCCGCTCGAACAAGGCTGTCCTCGGAGACCGACCATGACTACCAACATCCGCCTCCTCAACACCGAAGCGAAGCGGGCCACCCACACCACCATCGACACAATCGAATTCTCGGTGGAGAAGTCGAAGGCGTGGAAGTCGCCCCCCTTCCAGCGGCCCCTTCGAATCAACGAGAAGGTCCGCAACCTCGCCCAGCAGATCAAGGAAGACGGTGGGGTGCTCCCCGGCGTCATCACCATCGGCATCATCGGCCGGGAGGAGTACCTCTTGGATGGGCAGCACCGGCGCGAGGCGTTCTACCTGAGCGAGTGCGCCACCGGCTACGCCGACGTCCGCAAGCGCTTCTTCGACGACATGAGCGAGATGGGGGAGGAGTTTGTCAACCTCAACTCTCAGCTCGTCCGCCTCCGCCCCGACGACATCATGCGTGGCCTGGAGGGAACCATCCCCACCCTCACGTACATCCGCAGTGAGTGCTCCTTCGTGGGGTATGACCAGATCCGTCGCAACGAGCGCTCGCCGATCCTCTCGATGTCCGCGCTTCTTCGGAGCTGGTTCGGAAGCGGGACGGACGTCCCCGCGGCTTCCACAACTCCGGCGGCGATCCGCGCTCGGGACATGCAGATGACCGATGCGGAGGCGCTGGTGGACTTCCTGAAGATTGCTGTGAAGGCGTGGGGGAGGGATCCGGAGTACGCGCGCCTCTGGTCCAACCTCAACCTCGTCCTTTGCATGTGGCTCTACCGGCGAACGGTTCTCTCACAGTTCAGCCCGAACACGACCCGGCTGAACAAGGATCTCTTCGGGAAGCGCCTCCTGTCCCTCTCAACGTCTTCGCCGTACCTGGACTACCTCCTGGGCCGGCACCTCTCCGAGCGGGATCGCTCCCCGGCCTACGGTCGCATCAAGGCTCTCTTCGCGAAGCGGATCGAGATGGAGACGGGGAAGAAGCCGCGCCTGCCTGGGCCGGCTTGGGCCCACCACCAGACCGGTACCCGCTCCGTCCAAGCGCTCTAGGAGGAGCCCGTGCCTCTGACTGACGCAGAGCGGATCGACGCGCTCGAAGCCGAGAACAAGGCGCTGCGGAAGGCCAACGCGCTCGCCCGGAAGCACTGGACGGACGCTCTCACCCAGGTCGAGAAGATGGGTCAGAAGCGCCACTTTCTGGGTCGCATGCTCAAGCGTGCCGAGGACGAGAATCAGGAGCTACGTGCTCAGCTCGACGCCCGGGTGCGGAAGTGAAGCTCGCCCTCTGCGCAGACCCGCACACGGGGAACCACCGGCGGATGGGTGGGCCGATCGAAGCCGGGCTCAACCGCCGGGCCCGGATGACGGTGGACGTCCTGAAGCGGGCGAAGGCGGAAGCGGACAAGGCCAACGCGGAGTTCATCGTCTTGGGGGATCTCTTCGACACCTCTCGCCCCGAGCCCCAGCTCATCACCGCCGTCCAGGAAGCGCTCATGGGCGTGCGCTCCAGCACCACGCTCCGGGGAAACCACGACACCGACTCGGAGCTGCCGGGGGACAACGCGCTCGGCCCGCTCAAGCCCATCTCCAACGTCATCGAGCAACCGACGATCGCTCCGGTGGGTGAGGGAGAGGTCTGGTTCGTTCCCTTCCGCCCGGGGCGCGCAGCGGATTGGTTCCCGAAGGCGGTGGACGCGCTGGCCGCGGCCTCGGTGAAGAAGGTGAGGGTGCTCTGCTTCCACCTCGGGATCTCCGACGAGGACACCCCACCGTGGCTGAAGGACTCGCACGACTCGGTGCCCGCCTCGCTCGTCTTGGAGGTCTGTCGGAAGCACGGGATTGAAGCCGCCTTCGCGGGCAACTGGCATACGCGCGAGGTGTTCTTCGCGCCTACGGCTCACCCCCAGCTTGGCGGTGTTCCGTACATCGTCCAGTGCGGGACGCTCTGTCCCACCGGCTTCGACAACCCCGGTCTTGAAGACGTCGGAGGGCTCGCCTTCTACGACTCGGAGCTGAAGCGGCTGAGCTGGAAGGAGATTCCCGGCCCGCGCTTCCTGAAGTGCTCGACGGTGAGCGAGGCGGCGGACCTGACGCGAAAGCCCGGCAACAGCTTCTTCGTGGAGATTACGATGAAGCAGGAGCACCTGGACGCGGCGAAGAAGTGGGTGGAGAGCGCTAAGGACGGGGGGATCATTCTCGACGGTGAGGTGCTTCCCGATGCGGCCGAGCTGAACGTTGCGACGCGGACCGCGGCCACCGTCGCTCGCTCTGCGGAGACGCTCGCGGAGAGTCTCGACGGATTCGTGAAGGCGATGCCTCTCCCGGAGGGTGTCGACCGCGCGGCGGTCCTCTCCCGCGCGAAGGGGTACCTGGGGGGATCGTGAGGCTTCAAATCGAGATTTCAGGTGAAGACCGTGCGTGGAGCGCGATGGTGTACGTTGTGGACGATTTTCTCACCGACACCGCCCGGCAGAAGAAAGTTCATCTCATCACATCGTTTCGCAGGGCGGGGACCTTGGCAGGGGCGGTCTACAACATTCTTCGGCGACTTCGGCGGCAGTTTCGGGAGGAGACGTGACTGAGCTGAAGCGTCTCCGCGCGGCGAACGAGTACCTGAAGGCCACCGTTACGGCGATGGTGGACGCGGTGCGGAACGCGGAGATTGCGCCGGAGTGCCTGGCGGATGCCTTCGTGTTCTACAAGCGGGATCCGGTAACCGGGGAGTCGAAGGTCTTTGCGGTGCCTCCGGACCGCGTGGAGCCCATCTTCGCCGCGCTCGTCGCGAAGTGGAAAAGCGCGCCGTTCTACCGATGGGTGCACGAGCTTTTGGAGGCGCAGCGGGTCGCCAACTTCTACAAGCTTCAGAACAAAGTTATGAACGACGAGCTGACCGCGGCGCGGGTGGCGCTTTTACTCGCCGGTTTCAAACGCGAGCCGGTGTTGCCGGCGCAACGTTGCGACAAGTGCGGGAGGTACTTTTGAGCCAGCTCACTCTCTTCGACGGTGCGGCGGGGAAAGCCTTGAAGGAGAAGGCGCTGAAGAAGGTTGCGTTGGGATCTCCACCGGGGTGGATTGAGAAGGCGATCCGCGCCGTGTCGCAGGTGGCACGGGACACGGGCAACTTCACTTCGGACGACGTTTGGGCCGTGGGGTTGGAGCGGCCTCCGGAGCCGCGGGCGCTCGGGGCGGTGATGTCGATGATGGCCAAGTTGGGTCTCATAGAGAAGACCGGCGCCTACACCCCCACGACGCAGAAGTCACGGCATGCTGCACCGATTGCGGTTTGGCGAGCGCGCCGGATGGCGTGATAGGAAAACGGAATGCCCGACAAATGCGGATGGCTGCTCCAAACCCCTCAGGGTCTCCGACCCTGCACCATCGACTTCGAACACACCCACCACGCCGGGGGTGAACCGCCGAAGGGTGCGCCTCCTCCGTCGGAGGAGCGCTTCAAGGCGATCGAGGGATCTATCGCCACCCTCGCCCGGGAGTTCACCAACGCCCTCGCCGGGGAGCGGAAGCGGATCGACAGACTCGAAGAGGAGATGCGGAAGCAGGTGCGCACCTCACCCGTGAAGCCGAACGGAGTCGTACCTACTGGGGGTTGAGCATGAGTATCATCGCAATCGAGGGTGTGGACGGGGTGGGGAAGACGACCCAGGCGTGGCTCTTGGGGCAGGAGATCGGCGGGCGCACGTTCAAGTTTCCGGACCGGACGACGCCGATGGGGAAGCTGATCGACAAGCACCTGAAGCGGGAGTGGCGCACCATCTACGGGGATCCGCGCCCCTGGAGCGGGACAGTGGATGAGGCGCGGCTCCTCGACGCAATGACTTTCCAGTCGCTCCAGTCCGCCAACCGGATGGAGCTGGCGCCGGAGATCCTCGAAGCGGCGAGCGGCGGGAATGTCATCCTGGACCGCTACTGGCCCTCGGGAGTTGTCTACGGCGGCAACGACGGGTTGGACCCGGATTACTTGGTGGACCTTCACCGATGGCTTCCCCAACCGGATCTCTTCCTCCTCCTCGATTCGGACTCCGCCACCATTCAGCAACGCTTGGAGCGGTGGAAGGCTCCGCGAGATAGGTACGAGGAGCACAAGAGCTACCTCGACGATGTCATTTGCCGCTACGCGGCGTTGTGGAAGCGGATGGCTCATGAGCATCCGGGGCGGTGGGTGGTGGTGGATGCGCGGGCGCCCAACGAGGAGGTCCACCGGGCGGTGCTGTCGGCGTTCCGTTCCTCCACGGAGTCCGAGGCGTGCCTTGTCAGATGAGGAGTTGCTTCGGGCGCGCATCGTCCGGGTCAGCACCGAGGTCCAAGCCGAACACTTCCTCCACCAGCGAGAGCGGATTCGGATGTTCCTTCGTCTCATCCGAAAGCAGGCCCGAAGCTGCCGGGAGGGCGGTTTTCAGGGGGCGACCGGGGCGCTGGAGGAGATTGAGTTGTTGGCGAACAAGGCTCTGGGGGAATGAGGGAAGCCGACAAAGACAACCCTGAGATTGGGGCCTGGGAGGAGGATACCCCGCTCTATCGGGTGCCCCTGGACGCGCAGCGTTGGCGCGGGGTTCAGGCGTTCGCCGGCACCAACTACCCCTTCGTCGTCCGGCGGGACAGCACGGAGAACCGCGGCATTCGACTCACCCACGTCGCCCGTTTCGTCGTCGAGTCGGACCACGAGATCTCCCCGATGGAAGGGCGGCGGCTCTACCGGGACTGCTTTGCGATGCTGAGGATGGAGACGGCGCGCAACCGCTCCTACGACGCGGCGTTGCGCCTCGGTGGTGGGGACACCGCTGATTCCATCCCGCAGAACCAGCCTCGGACCACCAACGGCGCGGTCGCCTTTTGGGCTGTCGTGACTGGGATGGAGCGGCCTGTCCTGGCTATCCGGAGCCCGTTTCCGCTGAAGGAGATCATCAAGAAGTCCTTGAGCCAGGCGGAGCGTCTCGTCGCCTTTCGAAACATTGGGACGTGGACAGGGAAGCCCCTCAGTCTTTGGTACGTGGCGAAGTGGGAGGCGATCCCCTACTTCCTCGGCGCTCTCTTCGGGCGCGGTATTCTCATCACTTGGGTGCAGCGGGAGGGTTTCCCCGGCGCGCCCCCCATCAAGAACGTCAACGGGGATCCGGAGGGATGAAATATCTCGTCCACGCGGATGGCGCGCTGCCGAACCTGGCCCTGATGAAGCTGGGCGCGTACTTCCGTGGACGCGGTGAATCTGTCCGATTGGTGCGTGGGGCCGGGCAGCGGCAGCTCTGGGACCCGCCGGGGGAAGTGTACGGCTCAAGCATCTTCGGTTTCTCGGCCAAGCTTCGGGCTCGCATTGAGGCCGAGTGGGGAGACATCCGCTGGGGCGGTACTGGCGTCCGCGTCGAGTCCGCGCTCTCGGAAGTTGACTCGTCAGTCGACTGGGAAGCGCTTGCCCCCGACTATTCGCTCTACCCAGACGAGCGCAGGAGCATCGGCTTTACGCAGCGCGGTTGTCGTCTCAAGTGCTCATTTTGCGTCGTGCCGAAGAAAGAGGGCCCGGCTAGATCTGTCCGGTCGATTGCGGACTTGTGGCGTGGCGAACCATGGCCGCGAAATCTGCTGCTGCTCGATAACGACTTCTTTGGGCAGGAGCCGGAAGCTTGGCGCGCGCGCGTTGCGGAGATCCGGGCCGGCGGCTTTCACGTCTGCTTCAGCCAGGGCATCAACATCCGCGTCGTGAACGAGGAGTCGGCCGCGGCGATCGCCTCAGTCGAGTACCGCGACAACGAATTCCGCCGCCGCGTGCTCTATACGGCCTGGGACAACCTTGGCGACGAGAGGGCCTTCAAGCGGGGCGTAGCCGACCTCAAGGCCGCTGGCGTCCCGCCGAAACACCTCCGCGTCTACATGCTGATCGGCTTCGCCAAAGGCGAGACCTGGGAGCAAATCCTCTACCGCTTCAACGAAATGGTCGCGCTCGGATGCGAGCCCTACCCGATGGCGTTCGACCAGTCGCGTGGCGACCTCAAGGCCTTTCAGCGCTGGGCGATAACCGGCCTGTACCGCGCTTGCTCCTGGGCCGAGTACCGCGATCCACGTAAGCCCTCCCCCACCTCAGACAAGTCGAAGGAGTAGCGAATGGAACTGAAGCGATGAATGTCCAACGTCTCGTCCTCAACAACTTCACCGTCCACGAGCACTCCGAATTTGTTTTCCCGGAGCGCGGCATCGTCCTCGTCACTGGACCCAACGGCGGAGGGAAGTCCAGCGTTATCGAGGGAGTGGCCTACGGAGGTTTCGGCGAGACGCTCCGCGGGACGAGCCCGTGGGTGAAGGAGAAGGCGGGAATGCTCCGGCTCCTCGCGGAGGGGTTGGGGGTGACGCGGACGAGGACTGCGGGCGGGAGATCCGCGCTGGACTGGTCGACGAATGACGGGCCCTCGGCGGAGTACGAAACCAACTCCAAGGCGCAGGAAGCCCTGGAGGAGCGGATCGGCTCCTTCGAGACTTGGCGCTGGAGGCACGTGTTCAGCTCGTCGGATGCGGCACGCTTCACTGAGGCCACCGACTCGGAGCGGAAGCGTTTTCTGGAGGGGCTCCTCCAGCTCGGGCGCTTCGATGTGGCCTTGGAGAAGTGTAGGACAGATCTGAAGGCGGCGACGCGACAGTGGGACGAGTGCCGGCGTCAGGCCGCAATCCTCGACGAGCGGGTGAAGGGTGCGGCGCGGTCGGTGCTTCAGTGCACGGAGACGGTCACCGGGGCCTCGGTTCCGCCGCTTAGTTTCGGGGATGAGGAGACGGAATCTCCTCTCGCGCTTCAGACGCAGGCGACGGAGGTGAAGAAGGCCATCGACAAAACGGAGGCGAGCCGGCGCGCGGAGTACTCGAAGGCGATGAACCTGCGCAGCTCGGACGGCGGCGTTCAGGCCAACATGGACGCGCTCAAGCGTCAGCTCCAGAAGCTTGGGGACACAGGCACGTGTTCCGCCTGCGGGCAGGAGATTCCCGCGAAACTCAGGGGGAATCTGGTCCAGGCGATCGGGAAGCTGAAGAAGGAGGCTGAGGCGACCCAGGCCAAGAGCGTCGAGGCTGTCCTGGAGATCGACGAACAGCTCAAGGAGCTGGACGGGATTCTCGCCGCGCTCAACGAGCGCCATGCGAAGTTGCGTGAGCGGATTCGTTCCGCGGAGGCGGGGGTGGCTGCGCACGCTCGCCGGAAGGGTGAGCTGGACCGCGCGTACCGGGCTCTGGCCCAGGCCGAAGCGGATCTGAAAAAGACAAAGCAGCAATTTGCTGACGCGGACACCGAGGCGGGTACTCTGGAGAAGACGTTGCAGGAGTTGGGGGCGGTGGAGGTTGTCTTGGGGACGAAGGGGGTGCGCGCACACATCCTCGGGAGGGCGCTCGGCGCAGTCGAGGCGGCGGCCAACGGCTGGCTCGCGCGGATCTCCGGTGCCCCGCGCGTCACGGCGGCGGGCCCCGTCCCGGCGCTCTCGGTCCGCCTCAAGTCCTACACCGAGAAGAAGACGGGTGGGGTGACGGATGCAATCAGTTTGGAGGTGGAGGGTGCTGGCGGCGGGGAGGGCTACCGTGGCGCGTCAGCGGGGGAGCGGCGGCGGATTGATGTGGCGCTCCTCTTCGCTCTCGGCGCACTCTCCGGTGGCCTGGGCGCTGGCACCCTCTTCTTCGACGAGGTGTTTGACTCGCTCTACGTGGACGGGCAGGACGCTCTGGCGGCGGTCCTGGTGGACCTCGCAAAGGAGCGGGCGGTGGTAGTCATCACCCACTCCGACTACATTGCCGGCCGCCTCCAGCTCGGGCCCACTGTGAAGTGGAGGATTGAAGGCGGACAACTTCAGGGGGCAGCATGAAGATCGTCGCGACAGACTTGGATTCGCTCAAGACGGCCGAGCGCAACCCGAAGACTCACGCACAGGCCGACATCCAGGCTTCCATTCGCCGCTTCGGCTTTACCGAGCCGATCGTGGTGGACCAGCGGACGGGGCGGATGGTGGCGGGGCACGGCCGGCGGGAGGCGCTTCTGGAGCTGAAGAAGCGGGGTGAGGTGCCAGCGGGGGTGGAGGTGAGGGACGGCCGGTGGTTCGTTCCAGTCCTGACCGGGTGGGCTTCGAAGGACGACACCGAGGCCGAAGCGTATGTCATCGCCTCCAACCGGCTCACCGAGGTCGGCGGGTGGGACGAGAAGGCGCTGGCGGAGATGCTGGGCCGGCTCAACACGGGGGATCTCCTCGCTGGCACTGGCTACGAGCCGACGGATGTGGACGCGCTCCTCCGCTCGGTGGAGCCTCCGAAGACGGAGGTGGGGGCGACTCCGGCGGAGCTTCTCCCGGGTTTTCTCTCCGCCAACATCAAGCAAGTCGTCCTCTACTTCGAGGGTGCGGCCTATGACGTGGCGTTGGCGCGGCTGAAAGCGGTGATGGAAGCCCATGGGGTCCAGAGCCATACCGAGGCCGTCCTCAAGCTGCTGGACTTGTTCGATGCAACACGTACGACTCCAGCGAATTGAAGTCGACGTGAAGGCGCTCGCGCGGAAGGTCCCCGCGCATGAGCAAGACTTCGCGGTGCTCATCGACAAGCCCACCCTCATCTACGAGGAGAACACCCTCCGCATCGCCTACCTCCAGCCGGAAGAAAACCTTTCGGGGATGGTGGAGGCGTTTCAAGCGCTTCGCTACCACCGCGCCTACCGGACGTCGGGTCTGCGACACCAGGACAGGACCGTGGGCTTCATGCCCCGCAATCCTCTGCGCCAGGACTACTGCTATTGCTCGGTGGTGGCGATGGAGAACCCGGAGGCGCATGCGAAGATCTGCTCTCTCGCGTCGCTCGCCTCCCGGTACTTTGAGAAGGAGGTGCCGGAGCAGTACGTGGCGCAGGCCCAGCTCATTTGGGAGAAGGTGCAGCCGGGGTGGGTGCTACCGGGGAGCATCTACACCTCGGGGATCGCAAACTGGAACAACCAGCTCTATTACCACCGCGACGCGGGCAACTTCCCGGGCTTCTGGAGTGCGATGTTTGCCTTCACGAAGGACATTGACGGCGGGCACCTCGCGGTGCCTCAGCTCGGCATTGGTTTCAAGTTCATTCCCGGCTCGCTCATCCTCTTCGACGGGTCTTCCCTCCTCCACGGGGTGACACCCATCCGGAGTCTCTCCCCGCGCTCCTACCGTTACACCGTCGTTTTCTACTCGCTTCGGGGGATGTGCCATTGCCAGTCGCCGGCCGAGGAGTTGGACCGGGCGCGGAGACTGGGTACGATCCGCTCCGAGAAGCGAGGCAAGAAGCCGTGATGCCGATGGCCGACAAGGGGAAGCAGTTTGTCTTCTTCGGCGAGCGAGCGATCACGCGTGAGCATTTGTGGGTCGACTTCTGCACTTTCTCCAAGACGCAGCTCTGGTCAGGCGACTTGGACCCGACGTATCCGGTGCTGCGCCGGCTCTACGAACTGGAGAAGCTTCCGCTGAACACCGCGCTGTGGAGGACGTTCCTCTACGTCACCTTCTACAACCTCCGTTCGGCGGAGATCGTTTGGACGAAGTATCCGGAGCCGACGGAGATCCACGAGCCACTTTTGGGTCTCCCGACGGGAGTGGAGCGGCGCGGCTTCCGCGGCAACGACAAGGCGCGCCTCCACATCAACTACGCCTTCCACTTCACCCGAGGCGGACAATTCGATCGGTGGGTGGAGGCTTGTTGCGACAGCGTTTCGAGCACTCAGGGTTGGGACCGAGCGCGCTTCGCTTTTCAGCAGATCCCGGGCAACGGGGGCTGGGCTAGCTACAAGTGGTCGGACCTTCTTAAAAACGTTCACGGCGCGCTCATCGTCGCTCCGGACATTGGGGAACCGCGCGGTGGGGAGGAGACGGGGCCTTACGCGGGGCTCGCGCGGGTGTGCGGGCTTTCCATCCAGGAGTGTCTTGCGAATCCTGACATCCAGAAGCAAGCTTACGCTGAGGCGCTGAAGGCGGTTCTCTTCTCCGGGCTCGACCAATTCGAGACCGCGCTTTGCGACTTCAACTCTCTCTGTCGCGGGCATTACTATTCCGGGACGGACATCGATCTCCAAATGAGCCACGTCGCTGAGTGTGGCGACCGTATGCAGCAGGCTCGGCTCGAATCGTTTCCTGTGGACTATCTCGGAGAGCTGGGTGGTTGGTCAGGGGTCGATTCTGAGCGTCTCAAGGTCTACCGAGACAAAGGAGCCCTCCTTGTCCGGTAAGCGGCATACGTTCTCGGGTTGGTGGCTGTTCTTTCGAACGATGGGCTTCGGTCCTTGGGTCTGTTTCTTTTGCGGCGGAGTCGTGGAGGTAGGCCCGCCCTTTCGCGATCCGTTGGAGCCCGTCGTTCACCACAAGGACCACAACCACGACAACGACACGCCGAACAATTGGGCTTTGTGCCACCGGTCTTGCCACCAGAGTCACCACCATCGGGGGAAGGTCATTCGACCGGAGACGCGGCTGCGGATGAGCACAGCGCAGCGCGGGCGAAAGCATTCACCAGAGGCGCGGGCTAAGATCTCGGCGGCAAATCGTGGCCGGCAGGCGTCGCCGGGAGCGTTCAAGGCGGGTCCGGACGAACGTAGAAAGTCTCCTTTCAAACAGGGCTTCGACTCCCGGCGGAGGCAACCGTGAACCAGATCCTCTGGGTGGTGGGTGAGCCGGGCGTGGGGAAGACGACGCTGGTGAAGGGACTCCTGGAGTCCAACTCGACGATCGTCTCTAAGCCGAAGTGGACGGTGGGTCCTACGGTCTGTGCCGGAGGCCATTACACGGGCGCGACTTTCGACGGCGCGGACACCGTACCCTACAACGGAGTCGGGAAGGCGCTGGACTTCTGGTCGGAGTTTCTCGCGCAGCGTTGCACGCTCACCATCTTCGACGGGGATCGCTTCTCCAACGCGAAGGTGGTCCGCTACTTCGACAATCGCAACGTTCTGCTGAGCTGCCCACCGACGGTCTTGAGGTGCGTACTCCTTTTCGCGGACGAGGAGGAGGTGCACCGGCGCCGGTTGCGTCGGGGCAGCAATCAGAATCCGTCCTGGGTGAAGGGCCGCAAGACGAAATCCGCGCGCTTCGCCGAGACTTTCGAGAGGCGGCTGGAGCTGAACGCGGGCCAAAGTCCGGAAGACCTCTTGGCGATCGTCAGGCCATGGCTGAAATCGAGTGGATGACGCTGGCGGTTGCAGCGGCGGTGTACGAGGTCAGCGTCTTCTCGTTGCGAGCGGCGTTGTATCGGCAGTCGTGGATGAGCCCGGAGGAGCTGTCGGCGATGAGGATGACGCGCCGGGGGAATGACGGGACGAGGGAGATCCTCTACCGGAAGGACGTTGTTGAGGAGGCAGTCGCGTGGGTGACACAGCAAACCCTGGCCCGATCCTGAAGGGGGAGCAGCTCTCGCTCCTGGAGCCGGCGATCCCGTTGGTGACGGATCTCGACTACCAATTCACTCCGCGCGAGGTGCTCATTCCCCTCCACGACGAGTTTCGCTTCACGTTGGACCCGTGCGCCTCGGCGGAGTGCTTCAGTGCGCAGCTCATCGGACGGTGGTACGGAGAGGCGGACAACGGGCTCGTCCAGTCGTGGGTTGGCCACCGCGTTTTCCTCAACCCGCCCTACTCCAACATCGGCGAGTGGTTGGAGAAGGCGATGCGCGAGCTGAGCCTCGGGTGCAAGCTCGTCGTCGCGCACCTCCCCTCCTGGACGGATCGCGCCTGGTGGCACAAGTACATCGAGCCCTACCGGGAGCTGGCCGGAGGGCCTCAGCTCCGATTCCTGAAGGGGCGCGTTACACATGGGGCGCCGGGGAACCCGTTGGGGGTGGGTCGCGACTGTGCCACCTTCCCCAACGTCCACGTCATCTGGCGGGGCGTTTCCCCCTAGCCCGAACAAGGCTCCCTTGTGTCGTCGGGGCTCGTCTACCTCGGGGAGGATGAGTTGTACTTTCAGGGCTGGTACCTTCCGACGGACCGGCCAGTGCAGGTTAACGGGCATGACCTCAACGTCGCTTTCTTCAAGACGCAGGAGGGGAAGTGGAAGCTTTGTCTCAGCGGCCGGCTTCGGCGGGTGAGGATGTTCGACGAGGAGTACGAGACGATCGAAGAGGCGCGGGCGGAGGCGGAGCTGGTCATCAAGGCAGAGGACGCGAGGGATCGCTTGGGGGCACCAACATGAAGCTGGAGTGGCAGATCAACCCGGAGGCGCGCTACCTCGTCGCTTCGGAGACGGTGCAATACTCGGGCTCGGTCGGCTCGGTCTGGCCTGTTTCGGATCCGAAGTCGCTTCTGCGCATGCCGCGCTTCGAGGGCCGGCTGCACCCTTCTTTGCGTCGGGAGCCGTCTCGGCGCCTCTTCACCACAGTCGAAGCGGCAATGGATTGGGTGGAGGAGGAAACGAAGGAGCGGGAGCGGGAGGACGCCATCATGAGCGCGCGGTGGCGGCTTGGGGATCCATCGGTGGACTGATGGCGCTCGAATGGCTCGAAACGCGGTTGTACGGCTCGCCGGAGCACTACGGGCTTTCGGGCGGCTTCGTTTTCATCGGTGGGCAGGAGCGCCCAGAGGACGAAAAGCATCGGGCGCTTTGGCGGGGGCTCGCGGTCATCGCAGAGCAGGGTGGCGGGTATTGGGCGGCGTTCGGGCTTTGGGGCGCGGGAGAGCGCTTCGACTCCTACAAGAACGACGACGGGGAGTGGATCCAGAGACTCCACGGGGTCAACATCGGGGACCTCCAGATCATCGGCTCCGGCTACAGCACCTCCAAAATCGCGCAGGATGCGGCTGAGGCGGAAGTCCTCTCCCGGCTCGCGCGAGCGGCGTTGGGGGAGAATCTGAACGGTCCGCTGGTGTGGCCGTGACCTTCAACTGGGAGTCGGCAGCCTACAACATGCAGGAGAAGCTGGTGGACCGCCTCGGAGTGGCCCGCACAGGGGAGATGCACCGGGCGACGCTCGGGTTGGGCGGTCGTCCCGCCTACGACGGGGTGGTCTACCCTTCCTGCTTCCGCGCGCACCACATGAGCAGCATCGCCTCCTTCGGCTGGGCGGGCTTCGTGTTCCAGGGAGCCCTCAGCGCCGAGTGTCGCATCGGCTACTTCCAGAGCCTCGACAAGGCGAAGGAGGAGGTGGAGAAGGAGAAGCTGGCGAGGATGGCCGAGGCGGCGCTTCGCAAAATGAAGGGGCCCGAGGATGGATGACCCGTTCATGTTGGAGTACCGCTACGATCGCTCGGGGGGCACGCAGCGCTACCTCCTCTTCTTCAACATCCCACCCTCGACGGTGGGGGTGCGCTTCGGGCGGATCGACATCGCGAAGGTCGGGACGTACGTGGCTCACGTGTTCGTCGGTGAGGACGCGAAGCCGGACATCGAAGTTTCGTCGGTCTTCTCGACGATGCAGGCGGCGCAGAAGTACCTGGAGGATAGCGTGCGCGCCCACATGGCGCGGATCCTTCTCCAGCGAGGCGTGTGATGTACTTCTTCAACCAACAGCGGATCGGGAAGTGGGTGTCACTCGCGATGGGTGGGTGGCGCCGGCAAGACGATCCGAAGCCGCTCCGCGCGGTCTTCCAGATCGGCGACAACTGGGTGGTGGTGGACACAGGCGAGACCTTCGCCACGCCCGAAGAGGCTCGCGCGGAGGTGGACCGGCAGATCCTTGCCGAAGACGCGGAGGCGCGGCTCAAGGACGGGGACGACGACATTCTGTCCCCGACGACGACCGGGGACGCGCTCAACGTCGCGGGCATCCTGTACGGGATGTCTCGGTTGCCGGGGGAGTCGGACGACGACTTCCGCGCGCGGATCAAGGCGAGCGCAGTGGGGTACGCGCCTTGACGGACTGGAGCGCGTCCCTTCGGGTGCCGGCGAAGCCCCCTGCGCCGTCCGGCTGCTACATGCCGCTCGATTGGTGGCTGGAGATCCGCGGCGTTTTCAAAGGACCCATCCACTACGCTCGGCTCTCTCCGAGCATGATGCGATCGGCCCACACCTTCGGCGCGCTTCTCGGTGCGCCGATGGGTCCAAAGGGCGGGGTGTACTACGCGGTCGAATCGCCGGAGAGCTGGAAGAAGTGGAGAGCGGTCTGGCTGAGGCGGATCCACGGGAAGATGGCCGCGGAGGTTCGACACGCGTTGGAGTCGGAGCGGTGAACCTTCAGTGGAACAGCTTGGGCGAGGTCGGCGGCAAGGAGTACCTGTTGGACGGGGATCGCGGAGAGCGACCGTTCGAGCCCTGGCGGGCCATCGCTACCATCTACGAGTCCACCTACCATTTCGTGACGGGGCGCTTCCTCGTCCTTTTCCAGCGGCAGGGTTGGAGGTGGGGATGGCCGATTCCACCAGCGCGCCGCTACAAGACGCGGGAGGCGGCGAAGAAGTGGGCGGAGCGTCGGGTGCGCGCGGCGGAGGCGCTGAGGGTGCTGAAGAATCACGACTTGCATCCGACGGTGCTGGATTGAGCTGGACCCGCGCGAGGCAGGCTCGGTGCGTGCACCTGATGTCGGACAAGCTTCGCGGGGAGCTGGTCCACTCGGACGGGTACGGGCGTTTCATCCTGTACGTCTCCAAGGTGAAGTTTCTCTTGTACAAGGCCATCGTTCGGGGCCACCGGGGGTGGATGGTGGAGCAGCAGACGGGAACGTTGGCACCTTGGTTGGCCGACTTCGCTCGGAGTCTCCGCACCGCGGTCGAGCTGATTCAGGCGGATCAGGCGCATCGGGCGCTGAGGCGCGGGGAATGACACTGCGTTGCGCCCACCGAACGATGCAGCTCGTCCTCAAGCTTCTCGGCTCCTCCGACGCGGGGTGGGCTGGGGTGGAGCAGCGCAACGACGGGACGGTGTGTGTCCAGGTCCAGCTCCACTCGACGATCCCCGGCACTGGCATCATCCGTCCTGCGGTGGAATTCCGGACGCCCGAGCAGCGCTTCGAGATCCATCGGCGCCCCTTCCGGCCCGGAGTGGACAAGGAGCGGGGCACCTCTTGGTGGCTGTACGTGGATGAAGGTCCCTTCGGGAAAGGACGGCGGCTCGTACCTTGGCGGTTCGAGCACCTTCGGGAGCTGCACTGCGAGCTTCAGGCACGCGTGGCCGAGCACGTTCTGAGGCTGTCGTGACGGAGCGGTTGGTGATGGAGGTGCTGAACCGTGCCCTCGGGCCGGGCTTTCGGTGCGTCTTGTCCAGCTCGGACTGGCACGACTTGACCGTGCACGTCCAGGCTCCGGGGGATCCCTGCGTCTTCATCCTTCGGCGCATTCGGCTCCCGAGGCACATCTTCCCCCAGCTCTTTCCCTCCAACAGCCCGAAGTACCGCCGGGTGTGGCAGGTGCGCCACTCCGTCCGACAGCTCCATTGGACCTCGGAGGATCCGACGGGCTGGATTTTGAACCTCTCCCAGGTCGTCGGGCTCGTCCAGGCGGAGCTGGCGCGGATGTGCTTGGAGAGGCCGTGACCCACGCTTCGGCCTGGCGGGTGGTGTACGCGGTGCAGAGGCGGCTCTCGGGAGCCTTCGCGCACCCGAGCGTGCGGTGGTGGGCGAACCGGGCGGGGGAGACGCTCGAATTTCCGGTGGCCGGGACGAGCGGGGAGGTCGTCTACACGTTGCAGCGCCAGAAGCTCTTGGCGGGCCGCTGTTGGATTGTGAGCGCGTTCCGGTACGCGGAGCCCAACATCCCCGTTCGGACGCTTCTGGAGGCTGTCCAGGCGATTCAGGCCCACCTCGCGTACCGGGCACTGTCGGGCCTATGACACCCTCCTCGGCGCGCCGCGTCATTCGGGTGGTGCTGGCCCGCTTCGAGCCGGGGACCTTCCGGCATGGGCAGGTGGTTCCCCCGCTTCGGGAGCGCCAGTCGAAGGGTGGGGGAGAGGCTTCTCCGCGGGCGATCTCCTTCACCCTCCCGTCCTGGGATGGGTGGGCGCGCTTCCTTCTCAACCGGCTGGATCCAAAGGGGAGAATGGGGAGCTTCGTGACGTGGGAGAGCCCGGTGGGCTTCTTGAAGGGGTGGAACCTCTCCGGGCTCAAACGCAACCCGGACGCTGGGATGGGGGAGAGATCGGTGGTAGTGGACGGTCCCAGCACCTACCACCGTCGGCTTTCAGAAGTTGTACAAGAAATGAAAGCGCAGATGGCGCGGCGGGCCCTGGAGGTGGGATGAAGCTGACCTCGGCGGGGAGAGTCCTGAAGGCGGTGAAGGCTTAGTTCGAGCGGGGCACCTTCTGGCAGTCGGAGGTTATTGGAACCTCTGGGACGCCAGGAGTGAAAGGTGCACGGGCGGTCGTCTTCACCTTCGGGACGGTGGGGCCGATTGCGTGGATCCGCATCACCCACATGGAGCCTCCCCCCATCCACGAGGGCTGGCTCTACCGGGACAAGGCGCGGTGGGTGCTGAGCATCTCCCTCGTCTACCGGAATGAGCCCGACTCGAAGCATGCGACGCTCCGGGATGTCGTCTGGGAGATGAAGGTAAGAATTGCGCGGGCTTGGCTCCGAGGGAGCCAGTAGCTTGTCCGAGAATGAAGCAAATCGCGTGATGGGCCTCCTGAAGGCGGAGACGGGCCTCGTGTCCACCGCCGCGTATCCACCGGGCGGATGGGAAGTGGTTCCAGCCCGGAAGTCGCAGCGGCGGCAACGCCTGGGGAAATTTTACATAACTTTTGAGACCAAGACGGGGGAGTGCTTGCTGGTGGTGTCCCGGGTGGCGTGGAGACCGTGGCGGCTCGAAGTGGAGGAGCGGGAAGTGCAGTACCACATGACGATGAATGGGTTGGTGGAGGCGGTGAAGGCGGCGGCGGTGATGCTGGTTCTCAAGCGTTCCTAGGGGCTTGCATTCTTCCGAATTGGCGGGGAGCTTGACCCGTCCTGTAAGATGCGGGAGGCTGGAAAGGCTCCGTGGCTCGCCGTCCCATCACGAAAGAATTCTACGAGGCGCTCCTGAAGGCGTACCGGGAGGCGCCCGGTCAGCATCGCTACGCCGCGGTGGCCGCCGGCTGCGCCTTCGAGACAGCGCGCCGGGGCTGGGCGCGGGGGTGGGCCCAACACGGCTTCTCCGCCATTGAGCAAGTCCTGAAGGACGAGCACCTGGCGCTCCGCGCCGCGCGCCAGGAGCTGACCGCGGAAGGGCTGCGTGAGAGCATCATCGCCAAGGCCACCTCCGAGGCCGCGCTGGAGGCCACCGCCATCCGCGAGAAGGCGGAGGCGGAAGCGGAGGCGCTCCGGGTCGCCGCGGCGAAGGAAGCGGCCGAGCTGCGCGCCTTGGCTGAGTCGGGCCTGGCTGACGCCGAGGGGAAGCTCTCCGGCGCGGAGCTGAAGCTGAAGGAGGCGGAGGCGCTCGCGCTCCAGAAGGCGGCCGAGGCTGAGACTGCCGCGACGGCGCGCCTGGCCCAGGCAGAGCAGGACGCGAAGCGGCGGATGGCGGACTTGCTCGACAAGGCGAAGGTGGACGCCGCGGAGACGATGGCGGACGAGGCGGTGGGGGCGAAGCTCGGGCGGAAGGTAGCGGTGACTGCGGTGGCGGTGGCCACGGAGACGCTCCAGCAGGGGCGCGCCCTGGCCGCGCGGCTGAAGACGCTCATCGAGGACAAGGCGACGGTTTTGACGCCGCTCCAGATCGTCCGATGCTTGCGGGAGCTGGGCCACTTCGCGATGGCCGCGGAGCGCAGCGTCATGCTCGCGCTTCAGGTGGAACGTCTCAGGGTGGGGGAGCCGACCGAGGTGGCGGGGTTGTCGATGGTGGAGGAGGCGACGCTGGAGGAGGAGGAGACTTGGGCGGAGGCGGCGCTAGACTCCGTGCGGCGGGCGAGGGAAAAGAAGGAGCGCGAAGGCGCAGGGGCGGAAAGCGATGGCGTACCAGTTCAAAGTACCGGCAATGGGGCCGTCCACTGACTTGGAACTGAGGGTTGGGCCCCTCACGGTTTCGAAGATCCGGACACTCAAAGCTGCGCTGGAGAAGGCGGCCGGCTGGAAGGTAGTGGGCTCGGGGGACGTTCCGGTCTACCAGGCGAACCTGGGGCGGGTCGCCCGCGGTGAGGCTCCAGCACCCACGTTCCACGTTCCCGATTGGTGTAAGCAGACAGGCTACACGAAGCTCCCCACCGGCACCGGCTGGGGATTCGTATCCGGAATCCACCCGCTCGTTCGGCCCGCGGCTCCGTTCGATCCAGGGAAGAATGCCCGCGTATGCTGTGACGAGGCGGCGGCGGCGGGAGTGGCTGTAGCGAAGCGAGCGAAGGGTTTCGAGAAGGTCATGGGCAAAGTCTTCTGCTCCACCGGCGCCAGCGTCCCGCTCGTTCTGGAGCTGGAGGCTTTGGCGCGGTTGGGCGCGCCGAATGCGGTGTTGGAGCGGGCGCTCAACGCCGGGACGTTCACCGCCGAAGAGGTACGCGGGGCGATCTGGGCTCTGCATCGGAAGGGCTTGGTGAGCGAGGAGCTTCACGTTCACGTCCGCGCGGAGCGCGCTGACTCGGGCTTCGCGGATCGTCCGGAGACGGATCGCTACTTGCTCTGTGAGGGGTGACGTGAGCTTTCACCCTGTCCTCGCGGCGCCGCTCCTCGACGAGCTGGATGCGCTCCTGATGATGAGCGGGTGGGAGCCGATCGAGGGGAAGCTGAACGAGATGAAGATGACGCGGGAGGACGCGGACGATCTCCTTCGCCACCTCGTCTCCCGTCACACCGACGTCAACCCCATCGGCGCCATCCCTCACACCCACGCGTTGGCGGGGAGGCTGTCGCTGTGTCGTCGTTGGGCGTGCTCCCCGCGGCTCCCCACGGTGGGCTCGCTGGAATGAGCTTCTCCCCGCTCCTCACGACACCGCTGGACCGAAGCCCGCGCGCGCTCGTCTTCCGCCACGCGCGGACCGACATCAACTCCTTCGTCACCGCCGTCATGCGCGACGAGAAGACGGGGCGACCCTTGCGTCAGGCCCCGGTGCACCAGGCGTGGCACGAGCTGGCGGACAAGAACAACCGCCTCATCCTCTGGAGCGCGGTCGAGCACGGGAAGACCACTCAGCTCTCCATCGCCCGGACGCTGCACGAGTTGGGGAAAGACCCGACGTTGCGCTGCGCCATCGTCTCCAACGCCTACAAGCAGTCGGAGAAGCTGGTGAGGATGGTGGGGCAGTACATCGAGACGAGCCCGGAGCTGCACGAGGTTTTCCCGGAGCTGCGCCCGGCCACGCCCTGGACCAACCAGCAGCTCTACGTGGTGGGGAACCGCTCGAAGGATCCCAGCGTCCAGGCGGTGGGCGTCCACGGCACCATCCTCGGCGCCCGTATTGACAGGCTCATCCTCGACGACATCCTCGACTTCGAGAATTGCCGGACCGCCACGGCGATGCAGGACTTGTACGACTGGTTCCACGCCACCCTCGAAGGCCGGCTCACGAAGGACGCCCGAATCATCTTCGTCGGCACCGCCTTCCATCCGGAAGACTTGATGCACCGGCTGGCGAAGTCGCCGGGCTGGTCCAGCTTCCGGTACCCCGTCGTGGACAACGAGGGGAAGCCGCGGTGGAAGGCGGCCTGGCCGGAGGAGCGGATTGCGGCGAAGAAGGCCATCATGCCGCCGATCGAATTCGCGCGGCAGTTTCTGTGCCTGGCGCGGGACGACGCCGAGGCCCGCTTCAAGCGTGAGTGGATTGACCGGTGCATCGCCGCGGGGGCGGACGCGCCCGTGAAGTTCAAGAATTTCGCCCTGTGGAATGGGCTCCAGTGCTACGGGCTCCAGACGATGCCCCCCGGGTGTAAGACGTACACGGGGGTGGACCTCGCGGTTCAGCAGCACGCGGCGGCGGACTGGACCGTGTTCTTCACGCTCCTCCTCTTGCCGGACCAGACGCGGGTGCCGCTGGAGATCCTCGCGGGGAAGTGGACCGGGCCGGAGATTGTGGATCGCATCATCGACGTCAACCGGCGCTTCTTCTCCTTCGTCGTCGTGGAGAACAACGCCGCCCAGGACTTCATCCTCCAGTTCACCCGCAACCAGGCCGCGCTTCCGCTCCGGGCCCACACCACCGGCCGGAACAAGGCGCACCCGGAATTCGGCATCGAGTCCATCGCCGCGGAGATGAGCCAGGGGAAATGGGCCATCCCCTCCACCGGCCCCATCATGTGCCCGCCGCCGAACGTGCTGGGGCAGGGGAAGGTGGAGAAGGAAGTGGCGGTGTGGATCCAGGACATGCTGTTCTACAAGCCCGACGGCCACACGCCGGACCGGATGATGGCGGCGTGGTTCGCGCGCGAGGGCATCCGAATGGGCGCGGAGAAGGTGTCGGTGCTCCCCGGCAACTTGACGGTGAGGTAGCGCGGGAGGCCGGCTCGGTGGTAGGGGTATTCCCTTCAGGGGGTGTACGGTGGTCGAAGACGCGAGCGGTCACATCATCCTTCCCAACGGCTTCACCGCCTGCGGGCAGGAGGTCTTTCCCGATGCCCTCCAGGCGTACCGGAGGAAGGAAGCTGCGCACGAGACGTTCATTCTCTGGTGTGAGGCCTGCACCAAAGCGGAGGAGTCGAATGGAAGGCACGGAGCTGGAGAGGGCGCTGGCGGACGACGCGAAGCGAAAGAAAGTGGAGGCGAGCATGCCGGACCGCCGGGTGACGGGGGATCCGACGTCCCTGTACGGGGGAACGCCGACGGGGCCGGAGGCGGTGACGGCGCGGTACTGCAAGCACTGCGGCCGGAAGCTGTCGTCCGGGGAGAGCTGCCCGGAGCACCCGGAGGCGGAGGTGAGCCCAGTCCACCCCGCCCAGCCGAGCCCGACGTCGCAAGCGGGGACTGAGCTGAGCCCCGAGCTTCAGGCGAAGATGCTGGCGGGGCTGGAGACGCAGCAGGCAGCCCTGGCGAAGCTGGTGGCGGCGGGCCTGCTCAAGGCGGCCCAGGACATCCTCGCCGCTGGCGCCGTGGCCATCTCGAAGGGAAAGGGCCTGGACACGGCGACGACGCTCCGGAACATCGAGGCCATCGGCAAGGCGCTCGGTTTCGCCGTTGAGGCGGATCGGCTTGGCGACCGGGCGGTGGCGCGGACACCCGCGCCGGATCAGCACGCGCTGGACGTGGCTTGGGGGCTTCTCTCCAACGCTCACGGGGGAAGCTGGGACAACGCGGACCCGACGTGGAAGAAGGCCGCGGAGGCTTGGCGGGACTCCTTCTACAAGAGGCAGCCGTGAGGGTCGTCCGGGTGCCGGTGGCGAGCTGGTTCATCGAGGTCCGGGTAGACACGCGTATTGGTCGCCTTACGGAATGGGTGCTGGACACGATCGTCAAAGTCCTGGGGAAGATCAACGGGCCTCTCGTCCAGGGCTCGATGGGGGATCCTCATCTTCAGGACGTAGTGGAGAAGGATCGGTGAATGCTCTCCCGAAAGAGGAAGCCGGTGGGTTGTCGGGGGTGGCGGACACCCCGCACAACCGCGCGTCGCTGGCCGCGGAGGCGCTCGGGGGTGTCCTGTGGACGAACGCCATCCACACCCGAGTCGAGGTGAGGGTGTCCTTCCTGGACCGGCTGCGCATCCTGTTCCACGGGAAGCTGAACCTGCGGATGCAAACGAAGACGCAGTTCAACCCGGGCCAGACGTTGAGCGGGAGCGAGGTGTACGTGCCCCGCGTCTTCCCGGGCTTGCGCCGGCCGGAAGCGTCGGCGATGTTTTCGGACGCGCCGCGGGGTAAGCTGGAGCCGTGATCCCGCTCCTCCGAAAGTTGGTCAAGCGCTACCGCACCCTGAAGAAGAAGGTGAAAGCTCTGCGCGAGGAGCTTTCCGAGCTGAAGGCGGATCTCGCGCGCTCGGCTCTCATCGGGGATGTCCCGGCCAACTGGATGATTGGCGGGGTTGGTGCTGCGCCGATCCCGTGGGGCATCCCCGGCTTCGTCCCAGGGCCGGCGCTGCCGGGGGCCGCGCCGATCGGCATCGTGCCTCCGGGGCCGGCCACTGCGCCCAATCCGTTCCTCGCGCCGGGCGGCACCTACATCATCTCCACCAGCACCTCGGGCGAGAGCCACTAGCCAATGTCCAGCGCTACCGTCGTCGAGGCCGACGCAGGCCGCTCCGTCATCGCCGGCACCGGCGGGCAGATCATCCCTGACGACGCGATGGAGAAGATCCGCCGGCTCGGGATGACGCCGCGCCAGCAGCTCTTGAACTGGCTGTGGAGCTGGTACAAGTGCGCCCACTACGAGCCCTGCAAGTTCAACTGGGACGGCTCGGAGCACGCTGACGCTCTGGACCACGAGGCCATCGCCACCGGCCAGCAGATCCCACCCGGCTTCGTAGACGCCGGGGCCCAGACGATGCCTCTGAAGTTTCGGCGGCCGAGCGCCCCGTACAACCTGTGCAAGGTCATCGTGGACCGCTTCACGGGCCTCCTCTTCTCCGAGCGCCACCACCCCCAAATCCGCGTGGAGGGAGATCCCGAGACGGAGGAGTACGTGCGCGCGCTCGCGGAGGCGGCGCGGCTCTGGGCGGCGATGATCCAGGCGCGGGCTTTCGGCGGCGGCCAGGGGACAGTGGCCATTGGCTTCAAGTTCATCGACGGCAAGCCCCTCATCGAGATCCACGACGCGCGCTGGACCCACGCGGAGTGGGCGGACCGGACGACTCTCACCCTCAAGGGCATCGAGAAGCGCTACCAGTACCCCAGGGAGATCAAGGACCCGAAGACCGGGCTCTACGTTGAGGTGAAATTCTGGTACCGGCGGATCATCACCGACCAGCAGGACATCCTCTTCAAGCCCGCCATCGTCACCGAGGAGGAGCCCCACTGGGAGGTGGAGGACGCGGTGACGCACGGGCTGGGCTTCTGCCCCGTGGTGTGGGTCCAGAATCTCCCGGTGGTGGATGACGTGGACGGGGATCCCGACTGCCAGGGCATCTTCGAGATCATGGAGGGGATGGATCAGCTCATCGCCCAGGCGCACAAGGGCACCCTGGCCAACTGCGATCCGACGCTGATGGTGGAGACCAACGCGGATCTCCCCGAGGTGAAGAAGGGCAGCTCTTGGACCCTGAAGGTGCCGGTGGGCGGCTCGGCCGGGTACATGGAGATGACCGGCTCGGGCTCGAAGGCGGCGCTGGAGATGGTGGACAAGCTCCGCGCCTTCGCGCTCGAAGTGGCACAGTGCGTCCTGGAACACCCGCAGATGGCGAACCGGACCGCGACGGAGATTGACCGCGTGTTCAGCTCGATGCTGGCGAAGGCGGACATCCTCCGTGAGCAGTACGGCGAGAAGGGCGTCAAGCCGCTCCTGCGGATGATGTTGAAAGCTGCGGCGAAGCTGGCCCAGCCGGAGACGGAGACGGACGAGGAGGGCAACGAGACTTCCGTGTCCAAGGGCCTCCTCCTCCCGAAGAAGGCGGTGAAGAAGGGGGACAAGACGACGATGGAGGAGCTGGTGATGGGGCCGAACGCGCTCGACGCCGAGCTGAAGCTCCAGTGGCCCCCCTACTTCGAGCCGGTCATCTCCGACGTGGTTCAGTCCGTCACCGCCGCGGTCCAGGCCAAGGCCGGCGCACTCATCGACGACGAGCACGCCTCGAAGTTTGTCGCGCCCTTCTTCCGGGTGGAGGATGTGTCGAGCCTCCTGGAGCGGATCAAGAAGGAGACGAAAGAGCGCCAGGAGGAGATGGACGCGCTGATGATGGGTGGCGGGGGCAAGGGTGGCGGCGGAGGTGGTGGGAAGGGCGGCGGAGGCGGGATGTCCTTCGACAAACCCATCTCGGACAAGGACTGGAAATGAATGGCTGGGGGGTGCTGGTGGCCTTCGCGTTGGCCGGCGCCGCGGGCTTTGGCGGCTTCATCCTCGGGCGGGACGCAGCGCGTCAAGAGGAGATCCAGTCGAAGCGGGATGAGAATGCTCGGCTGAGGGTGGATGTGGATCTCCTACAGACGCAGGTTGTACCGTTGGACCGTCGTGCGCACGCTCTCCAGACGTGGTACGAAAGTCGGGATGATGAGCTGCGCCTCACGTCTCGCCGCCCTTAGTCTGCTCCTGGGCCTGGCCGCGCTCGCGCAGCAACCGCAGATCCAGCTCACGAAGATCTGCGACGCGACGGCGAGCCCCCCGCAGTGCGCCTCGGTCGCCGCGGACGGTACGCTGAAGACGAGCGCGGGCGGTGGAGGGGGTGGCGGAGACAACGCCTCCAGCGCAACGGGCGCGGCAGTGCCGGCTGACGCCAACTACACCGGCTTCAATTCCGGCGGGAACCTCGTGGGGGTGTCCGCTGCCAACCCGCTCCCGGTGGCGTCACTCCAGTCGGGCACCTGGAGCGTCAAGCTCCTCGACTCCGGCGGCACGAATCAGCTCTCCATCGACGCCTCCGGCCGGCTCACCGTCCTTCAGGGCGGAGGCGCCTGGAGTGTGACGCAATCCGGGACGTGGACAGTCCAGCAGGGCACTCCGCCCTGGAGCGTCTCCCAGAGTGGCTCCTGGACCGTGACGGACAACCAGGGCTCCCCCAACACCCTCGCGAATGCCTGGCCCCAGAAACTCACCGACGGGACCAACGGGCCGGTGGCAGTGAAGGCGGCGAGCACGGCCGCGGCAGCCGCGGATCCGGCGCTCGTCGTGGGTCTCAGCCCCAACTCACCCCTCCCGCCCGGCTCGAATACGCTCGGATCCGTCTCGGTGTCCAACTTCCCCGGGACTCAGCCAGTGAGTGGGACGGTAACGGCGAACCAAGGCACCCCCAACACCGCGGCCAACTCCTGGCCGGTCGAGGTGACCGACGGGACGAATGTGCTTGGGACGGCGGCGCACCCAGTACGTGTGGACCCGACGGGGACGACGACTCAGCCAATCTCCGCGTCCTCCCTTCCTCTGCCCACCGGCGCGGCCACCGCCGCCAACCAGACCGCGGTCCAAGGCACGGCTGGGAGCCCGTCCACGACTGTGGAGACGATTCAGGGGGTTTCCGGCGGGCAGCCCGTCCCGGTCTCCGGGACCGTCACGACGTCACCGCCCGCCAACGCCAGCACCAACGTCACTCAATTCGGGGGAAACCCTGTGGTTACTGGGACGGGAGCGAGCGGAGCGGGAGTGCCGCGCGTCACCGTGTCGTCAGACTCCTTCCCCGCGGTCCAGGCCACGCAGGACTTCGACGCGGGGGTGAGCCTGGCGCAGCTTCAGGCGCAGCTCGCCGCGGTCCAGAATCAGCTCGCCGCGCTCTCCGCTTCCACGAAGCTCCCAAAAGGGCTCGACGGGCGCGTGGCCACGGATGTTGACCACATCTCCCAGGCCATCCCCGTCCAGCCACACGCGGTGACGCTCGACGGCGGAACGGCTTCGGTGACGGGGACGGTGACGGCGAATGCGGGGATGGGGCCGTTCATCGTGGGTGGGCCCGTCTCCTCGGGCACTGCGCCCTCACCGACGCTTGATACCGGTTTTCCCGTCAACGCAACGCTCAACCGGGTCAACACCCGGACGCTCACTTCCGCCGCCTTCTCGACGGGAGGCGCGGGACGAGTATTGGTGGTGGCGGTCACTTTCGCCGCCGCTGGGACGACGGTCTACCCCGTCACCATCTCCGACGCGGCGGGCCTGACCTGGACGAAGCAGGTGGAGAACATCGAGTCTCCCAACGCCGCGGGCGCGGCCGTCTGGACCGCGTACTCCGCCAGCACCCTCATCAACGACACCATCACCGCCACCAACTCCGCCACCGTCCTGCTCTCCGGGGAGTTCAGCATCTACTCCTTCGCGAACGCGAGCCAGACCGTCGGCGCGAAGGGCGGGCGCAGTTGGGTGTCCGGGGCGGCGCTTCCGGTGGACTCGACTGCGCTCAGCGTCCAGGCCGGCTCCTGGGTCATCGCAGCCTTCGTGGACGGTAATACCGGTGTGGGCCTCCCGGGGACGACGCTCTCCACCACCACCTTCGACGTCACCTCTCAGGACGTCGGCAACGGCAACTCCTTCGGGACGGCGCACTCAACCGTCGCCTCGACAACTTCCGGTACCCTCACCATCGGCACCAACGGCTCCGACACATTCCTCCAGACCGCAGCCATCGAGCTTCAAGCCCAGGCGTACCCGGCGCTAGTGGCGGGCGTCTACAACGTTCCTCAGCCGTCGCTCTCCCCGGGACAAGTGGCCCAGGCGCAATCCGCGCAGCGCGGCGGGCTCGTCGTGGCTACGGGCTTGGACCCGTTCCTCCCGAGCCAGGCGTCCAATTCCCTACCGTGGAGCGGCGTAACCAACGTCGTCCTTCAGCCTTTGAATCCGCTGCTCCAGCGGTGTAATGCTGTCCGCCGCTCCAACTGCCAACCCTGAAGGAGAAGCACATGAAGAACTGGAAGCGTTACGCGATCCTCATCTCCCTCCTCGCTCTGCCGATGCTCGCGCGTGGCGACATCCTCCCTCCGGGCGCGACTCTCGTGGCGCAGTCGTCCACGCGCAACGACGCGGCGATCTGCCTCAACGCGCAGGGCACCACCCAGCAGACCATCACCATCCCAATCTGCCCCGGCGGCCAGTACGCCTACATCACGGGGATCTGGTCCGACGTGGCCACCTCCGCCGCGCCGACCGCGGGGCTCGCGACCACCACCACCACCAACCTGAACGGGCTCGCGCTCCAGTCGGCCGTCACCGCGACCGCCGGAATCATCGCCAACAACTCGCGCATCCCGGCCACCCCAATCAAGGCCGTGAGCAACGCCCTGGCGACGACGATCGTGAGCAACGCGGCGATCGCCTCCGTCTCCTTCAACCTCTCCGCCTGCTACTACTGCGCGCCGTAAACTGGAGGTTCTCAATGAAACGGTTTTTCCTGCTTGCAGCGTTGCTGTTCTCGCTTTCGGTCCACGCCAGCACCATCACCACCTCCAAGGCGGAGGCGGAGGCAATCTTCACCGCGGCCGGAGGCGCAATCACCGTCCTCTATCAGGTGTTGCTCGGTGCGGTGGTCAACTTCGCCTTCAACACCGGCAACGGGTGGGTGTACTGCGTCGTGACCGGTGTGTACATGGAGACGGATTTCAAGAGCGACATCGCCGGAATGAAGTTCAAGGTGACGACAGTCACCCCGTGATCTTCATCCGAAAGCCGCTCCTGGGGATTGTCCTGCGGCAGGCCCAGGAGCAGATCCGCCATGAGCTGGCCCTCCTCGACGAGAAGCCCACCAGCAAAGGCTTCCGTCCGCGCCGCTACGACATGGACCAGCGGCGCACCGCCATCTTCCAGCGCGTCCAGCGCGCCCTCTTCCAGGCCCACCGGCCCGAGCCTTGGGGCTTCCGGGAGATGATGAGGAAGCTCCTCGCGTGACGCTCCCCTACAGCGACACCGACATCCTCATCGACTTCTCCGCGCCGGTGAGCGTGTCGGTGTTGACGGCGCTCCTCCCTTTCACGAGCTGGCCGCACACCGGCGGGCTCCTCTTTGCGGTGGTCAACCTCGACGCGGCGAATCCCCTGACGGTCATCCTGGACCGGAGCGAGGACGGGGTTTCGCCCGACTCGGATCCGGTGACTGGGAAGACCCAGACAGCCACCGCGCCGCCGCTCTCCCAGTGCTCCTTCGAGATTGGGCCCAATCCGCTCGCCAGCTACTGGCGCCTCTCCGCCCACACCGCGAGTCCCGGCTTTCCGACGGTTCAAGTAAAGTGGAGGGTGAAGGCCATCGTTCGGAGGCAGTAGCTCGGTGGAAGGTGAATCGCTCGTCCAGCTCTACGGGCTCCGGGGCGCGCTCATTCGTACCCTGCACCGGACGTTGAAGACGCTGGAGGAGAAGACGGGGAAGGATCCCGAGACGGTTTCGAAGTGGCTGAGGCACGAGCTGGAGCGGATGGAAAAGGCGAATGCGGATCGGGGTTGATTTCGACAAGACGCTCGTCAGGCAGGACACGGCCTACGAGGACGTGACGACTCCGCTGGAGTGGCTCCCCGACGCCAAGGACGGCCTCCTGTCGCTCGCCGCCGCGGGACACGTGCTCGTCCTCTTCAGCTCCCGCGCCTCGAAGCGGCTCCTCACCGGGGAGAACACCTACACCCTCACCCTGCGCGACGACTTCGAGCCCTGGTACCCGGAGGACGACGAGTACGAGCTTCACATCATCCGCTATCTCCAGATGCTCGACTTCGTACACCGGGAGGTGCCGGGCGTTTTCTCCGCCGTTACGGCAGACAAGAGCGGCCTGGATCTCTTCATCGACGACAAGGCGCTGCGCTGCGGAAGCGGCCCGACGGCGATGAACTGGGAGGAGATTGGACGGGCTTTCGGCGAGCGGGTATACCTAGGGGCGACAGGGGGCAGCGCGTGAAACAGAAAGTCCACCACATCAAGAAATTCGCTGACGGGAAGGAGACGCCCGAAGAGATGCACCGGCGCCTTGCCTTCGCGGGCGGGAAGTGTCTCGGGTGCGGAGGCCCCCCGGCCATCCGCATCAAGACTTTCGCTCCGGTCGACGAGATGGTGAAGAGGAACCCGGGCCTGGTGGCGCGGCTGATGGCGATGAACCCCAATGGGCCCTTCCTCCCGACGGTGAAAACCGTCAACGGGGAGATGCTGTTGATCTCCAACATCTACGCCTGCGACCGGTGCAAGGTGACCGCCGAAAAGCAGGCGGCGAAAGGACCGAGTTGGGTTCTCGTCGACATCGATCGCGGGCCCCCGAAGATGAGTCCCGTGTCGCAAGTGCCCATCAATTCACAACTCGCGTGAGCCGCGAGCGCTGGAGGCGGATGGTGGAAGACGACGCGAAACGGAAGGCGGAAGACGCGAGACAGCGGCTCGTCGGTCGGGCGACGACGGACGGGCTCCCTCCGCGCCCCGGCTTCGAGGACAAGGGCGTGCCCGCGCCCGCGCGCCCGGACGGACAGCACGAGGCGTACTACATCCTCTCCGAGGAGGAGCGCGCGAAGGGTTTCGTCCGTCCCGTGCGCAACAGCTACATCCACACGAAGTGCGGGGTGGTGACGCGGATGGGACAGGCCATCGCCGAGACGTACGCCCGAAATCCGCAGTTTTACGGCTCCACCTTCTGTGTCGGGTGCCACGCCCATTTCCCCGTCGGAGCTGAGGGGGAATTCGTCTGGGACGGGACGCAGGACAAGGTGGGTACGTGAGCGAGCTGACCCACCGGTGGATGAAGTCCACCGAGAAGCCCGAGAAGAAGAAGGAGAAGGAAGACGGCCCGGGGGAGCAGCGCGCGTACAAGAAGCTCCTCGCGGAGGCGGAGGAGCACGGCGCGACGCTGGCGAACGAGGGGAAGGGTGGGCTGCCCTCGTCGCTCGTCCTGGGGGTGTTCCGGCGGGACGAGTACCGGTGCAAGCGCTGCGGCCTGCGGGAAAACCTCTCCCTCCACCACAAGGGCGGGATCGTGAAGTCGAAGTGGCTCTCCAAGAAGGGCCACTCCAACGACCCCAACAACATCGCCGTCATCTGCGACAAGTGCCACGACGACATCCACGAAGAGGCGCGCGAGGATGGGGATGACTCTTCCCAAGTCAAGCCCGAAGGTGATAAGCAGTCGGATCAGCGCTGAAGCTCGCACCCTCTCCCGGAGACCAAACTCATGGCCGTGCTCGTCCGCAACCACACTGGCTTCCCCGTTGGCATCCCCGACATCTACGGCCCCAACCCGACCCTTCAGCCGGGTGGCAGCGTCATCGTCCAGGACTTGCTCGCGAACGTTCAGGCGGCCCTGGGCAACCCGCCCTCGACTTTCCTGGAGCTGAGCCAGGTCCCCGACTTCGAGCCCGGAGTCATCTTCCCGGTGGCGGGCGGCGCGGCGAGCACGGCGCTCGGCGTCCGCGCGGCCATCGCCACCGCCCTCCCCGCCTACACCAACAACGGCCTGTTGGGGGTGCTGGGGTTGCTGACGGCGAACGCGAACGGCGCCCTGGCGGCGCAGGACGGCGTGACGTTGGCGGTGGGGGATCGTGTCCTCCTCGCGGTCGGCGCGGCGGGCGTGGACAACGGCGTCTACAACGTCCTCTCGCTCGGCTCCGCTTCCACTCCGTGGCAGCTCCAGCGCGCGATCGACTGGGCCACCGGTTTCATCCACGGTGCCAGCGAGATCCGCGTTTCGGAAGGCACTCTCTGGAACAAGAGCCGTTGGGTCATCACCACCAACGGCGCGATGGTGATCGGCACCACGTCGATGGCCTTCATGCCGGCGGCGGTGAAGGGGACGTCGGCGGCGATGACCGCGGGGTCCATCACCATCAGCAACCAGTGGCTCGCGGCCGGCGCGGTGATCGGCCTCACCACCAACACGGTGGGAGGCACCCAGGGCAACCTGAAGGCCGCGGCTGCGTCGCGCACCCCCGGCTCGGGCAACGGCTCCTTCATCATCACCAGCTCCTCCGGCGCGGACACCTCGACCGTGGACTGGGACGTCATCAACTTCCCGTAAGCCGGAGGCAGCATGGGACTGAATCCTTTGGCGCTGCAAAACTTCGCGGAGAGCGAGGGCCAGGAAGCCTTCGACGCTCCCGCGGAGCAGGGTGAAGGTTCGGCGGGCGACGCCGGGCTGGACATGCCCGACAACCTCTCGCGCGAGGCGATGCAGCACCGGCTCCAGGAGCCCCACGTGGGGTACATGGAGATCGAGAGCGCGAAGGGGAAAGGCTTCTCCTGCGGCAACTGCCGCTTCCTCATCGAGGGCGCCTACTGCGCCAACACCGCGGTCCAGTCCTACGTCTCGGAGAAGAAGGGGTGCTGCAACCTCTTCGATCCGAAGGACGGCGAAGCGACTCCGCCGGACGAGTGGGAAGCGTTCAGCGACCTCGACGGCGAGGGTGACGAGGAAGAGGAAACCAAACCAGACTCGGAGGAAGGCTCCGAGGAGGGCGGCGACGAGGGTGAGGACGAAGACGAGGAGTAGTTGGCCTCGCCCCGTCGCCCGCCGTGGACAAGTACGAAGCGCGCGTAGCGAACAAGGCGGGTGGGTGGATCACCTCCCACCACCCGTCGCGCAAGTCGGCTGAGAAGTGGATCGACGAGACCCGCGCCGCGCAGGGCGGCGGGCTCGGGCAGATCGTCGAACTGGCAGCGGCTGCGCTGAAGCCGGCCAAAGGCCACGCGCCGAAAGCGTACGAAGCTGTCCTGGACGAGCACCGCGCGCGGTTGGATCGCCTCGTGGACCGCCGCGGGGTGGCTCGGATGAAGAAGGTCTACGACGAGGCGTACCGCGAGGTGGAGGCGCGGCTGCGCGCCGTCCTGCGAAGCGGGATGAAGGATTCGTTCACCGCCTACCAGCGCCAGGTGGCGCTCGCGCAGATCAAACAGGGCCAGGTGCTCCTCGCGCGGAAGCTTTCCGGAGAGCTGGGGGACATCTCCCGTGAGGCGCAGACGGAAGCCATCGAAGCCTTCGCGAAGGACTTGCGGAAGCTGGAGAAGACCTTCACCGGCGCCGCCGTCCCCCTTCGAATCGACGAGGCCGTGAAGCTCCAGACGCTCGTCCAGAAGCGCCGGCCCGAGCTGGACGACATGCACAGGAAGTCGATGGCCCGGTGGGGGACGCGCCTCTTCGAGGACGTGCACGATCAGCTCACGCTCTCCCTGGTGGCGGGGGAGACCACGGAATAGGCCATCGCGCGGATCCCCGAGGTGGCCGCGGCGGAGTGGTGGCAAGGGGAGCGCATCGTCAGGACGGAAACGGCCTGGGCCTTCAACGCATCGCATCACGACAGTTTCGTGGAGGCGGCGAAGGAGCTGGAGGACTTGCGTACGCGCTGGAGCGAGCACGTGGACGACGCCACCTACGCTCCGCTCGACGACCGGGTGGGGGCCGACTCCATCGCCATGCACGGTCAGGCGGTCCCGGCGGGCGTCTCGTTCACGATGCCGAGGGATCCGGACGTGGACACGAAGATGTGGGGGAAGCAGTGGCTTTTTCCCCCGAACCGGCCCAATGATAGGGCCATTCTCGCGCCTTGGCGCCCGGGGTGGGGAGTTCCCGCCTGGGAGATGCGCGGGGGGAGGCAGGTGGACCTGTGACGTTTTTCTTTGCGGTGCTCCGGGACAAGTTGAACGGGGGTCAGCTCTTGGCCCAGCTCGCCCACGCGGCGCGAGAGGCACCCTTTGTGCGTCCCACCGAGGACGAGCGCGCGACCATCCTCGTCGGCACGAAGGAGCGGATGCTGAAGTTCAAGGCCGGCCTCGACACGCTCGGCTACGCGTACAAGGCGATCGTCGAGACGGACGGGCAGATGGCCGGCTCGCTCACGTCGATCGGTGTGGCGGTGGCAGGAGAGCCGGCGCGGGCGTCGTTGGAGCAGCTCTCCAACTACTGCGAGCTGACTCTGTGGAAGAAGGCGCCGATGTCCGCGGAGGCGGTGCGCCAGTGGCTCCAGAACCTCCCCAACGACACCGAGCGGTTCAAGTTCATCCTGGAGGCTTTGCGATGACGGCGAAGGATCGACGACTGGGGCTGAGCATGCTGGAAAACGCGCGCATCTTCTCGGAGTTCAATCTCCACCCGCGCTGGTTGACGGGGTGGGTGGCGGTACTGGCGATGGTTCTGGGCGCGTGCTCCCCGATGCGCTACGTGCACGGCGTTCCCAACCTCGACGTCGTGGAGTGGGGCGACGCGGGGAAGCCGGCGGTGGTCCGCTTCGGTCAGCCGGATCCGAAGGCGGGCCTGGAGCCGTGGAAGTACCTCCACGACAACTACAACGTCCACGTCATCGTCAAGCTCAACTCCGACGACGAGGGGAGCGACGAGCTGGCGGTGGAGGCGGGGATCTCCCTCATCAAGCTCCCCATCCCACCCTTCGACGGGACCAACATCGTTCAGGACGTGCAGCAGGACGTCCAGGGCCCGTCCTCCGCTCAAGACGAGCGGATTCAGGAGCTGATCAGCCTCTACCGCTCGATGGGGGTGGGAATTCATTGCTCCCACGGGCAGGATCGGACCGGCTACGAGATCTTCAAGTGGCGTCGACGGAACGGGTGGGGGTGCGCTCGCGCGTTCAACGAAGCCCTGAAGCACCACTTCCACCCGGCGCTGGTAGGTCTCCAAGATCGCATCGGGCACGAATGCCCGGGGCTGTGATAGGATTCGGACGATGCTTTCCCACCTCCTCCGCGTTGCGCATTCCACCCTTCGTGAGCAAGCAAAGCGCGGCTCGAAGCTCGCCCAGAAGCTGACGGGGGAGCCCCCGCGTTCCTCGAAGTGGCCGGGCGTCGAGCACGCCTTTCGCGCGTTGCACCCCACGTGCGCGGCGTGCGGCGGATCCGCGCGGCTGAACGTCCACCACATGAAGCCGTTCCATCTGGACCCGGCGCTGGAGCTGGACCCGAGGAACCTCATCACGCTTTGCATGGGTCCGCTGGAGTGCCACATCCGCATCGGGCACGGCGACGACTTCAAGGCGTACAACCCGAGCGTCGAGCTGGACGCGGCGAAGGTGCTGAAGGATCCGTCTTGTCGCGCGGCCGTGGAGATCTGGTCGAAGGCGAATCGCCGCTACGAGCTGGAAGATTGACGCAGATTCCGCGCGCCTGTACGTTGCCCGCGAAAGGACTCCCCCGAAATGGCCATCCATCCGAAGAAGCTGAAGGCTTTCGCCGACCACGACAAGGACGACGAGGATGAGCGCGACGAGGACCACGACGGTGGTGACGATGGCGACGGGGGAGATGACGGGGATGAGGGTGAGGGCGGCCACGGGGGTAAGCACGGCGGGGGCAAGGGAGACGGTGATGGAGGAAAGGGCAAAGGCAAGCCCCACGGGGGAGACGATGGTGGTGACGATGGAGGCGAGCATCACGTAGATCTCGACCAGGCCACCGAGGACGCGGAGAACGCCGCGGACAAGGAGATCGAGCACCACCTCCAGGACTACGACGGGGACGGCGACGAGCCCCCCGACTTCGTGCAGGACGAGGGCAAGTGGCACAAGGCCAAGAATGCCGTCGAGCCGAAGTGGGACGAGCTGGATGATCCGGTGGCGGTGGTGGCTTACGCCTACAAGCAGCTCGGCGGAAAGTTCAAAGGCGGCGGTAAGGGTGGTGACGGTGGTGAGGGCGGCGGCGACGGCGGAGATGAAGGCGACGACGACTGAGCACGCGCATCCGGAGGTAGGGGCATGGCGATCGACTCTTCCGAGGAGCACCCCACTCGGGACCTCGTGGAGCAGAACACGGATCCCCGTGTCCGCGTTGCGGTGCGCGATGTCCTGAAGCGGCTCGAAAAGCTGGACCAGCACTTCGTCAGCTACGGGCGCCTCCTCACCATCCTCGGTGGGACGCTCGGAGTGGCGCTGATGATCGGCGTGGGGATCGCCGGGTGGACCGTCACCTCCTCGAACAAGGCCGTCGCTCAGCTCCACAAGGACGTCCAGGAGGAGATCGCTGTCCACGAGAAGGAGCACGAGTTGGCGCTCAGCAACATCAAAGAGGGGGACGATCGGCGTGACGCGCTGATTACCTCCATTTACCAAGCCATAGTGGACGGGAAGATCGCCACGCCCCAGCGCGCCGCCGCGGCAGCGAAGCGCCAGCGCAGCGCGGCAGAGGAGTAGCTCTTGCGTACGCCGCGGCGCGGCGTGTACGATGGCGCGCATGGCTCTCCCCAAGGCCCCAGCACCCGAGAAGCTCCATGTGATGGTGCCGGACGAGCAGCGCGCGCCGCAGGAGCGCCCCATCTCCGTCTTCAAGGAGCCGAAGATGGTGAACGAGTACGGGTACGAGCCGTTCCAGGAGCAGCAGTGGCCGGCGGAGCGCCCGTTGAACTGGGAGACTCGGGACGGCGCCAAGCACGCCTTCGCGAACGACGCGCTGGGTTTCGAGGGTGTCCCCCGGGAGCACACCGAGCGCCGGGCGAAGGGTGACCTGGGCTTCGCGGGCGCGGACTACCAACGCGATTTCCCCTCTCGGCACTCAGTCGAGTCGCCGGCAGCGCCCTTCGTTCTGGGCTCCCGGCCGGTGAAGAAGTAAAGGAGACGACGATGGCGAGCGAGAGGCCGTTTGCAGGCAAGGGCATCGCGGGCTCGGTGAGCACGCCGCGCTCTCCGCGGATGCGCGCCCTGGAGAAGGGCACCGATTCCAAGATGTTCAACGCCGGACCGCAGATGACGATCGACCCGCAGATCGGCTCGCCGGTCGCGGGGACGGATCTCCCCGGCGTCACCGCCCAACACTACGACGAGTCCGAGGCGCTGGCTGCCAAGGGCAACGTCGTGAAGCCCACCACCGGGGGCCTGGACACCCCGTTCACCGTGAAGTAGGGAGAGCGAACCATGTGCAATGAGGATCTGGTCAGCGGAGATCTCCCGAAGGCTCACGAGGCGTACGACTCGAAGCACGGGAAGTACGACGGCTCGAAGGTGATGACCGCGAAGGCGAAGGCCGTCAAGCAGAGCGCCGAGACCCACCAGCCGTTGAGCATGAAGGGCGGGAAGTAGCCCGCATCCACCCCGGAGAAGGAAGATGAGCGACACCCCCAACCAAGATCTCCTGCAAGGCGAGACGCCCAACGCGGCGGAGACCTACGACAAGAAGCACGGGAAGTACGAGGATGTCGTGGCGAAGGTGCCGCAGAAGGATCTCCTCCAGGAGAGCCAGATGCCGAAGGGCACGGATCCCTCCCCCTTCACCGTCGGGCCGATGACGCCCAGCGGGCGGTAAACCATCACGCCCCGGTCGGGCCGGTAGCTCTTTCGAGACGGCCCGACCACTCCTTTCATGGCCGACAACTTCGCGCTCACCGGAAGCTACACGACGACGCCCAACGTCGGCGCGCCTTCCACGATCGCGGATCTCGTCGCGCCGATCGACGAGGAGTACCAACTCCTCGCCAAACAGCTCGTCTCCGGGCTCCAGCTCAACGCGGACAGCCCGCAGGCGGTTCCCTTCGGCGCGGTGGGGACGGTGACCCCCGGCGGTGCCAACATCATCATCATCAAGTCGCCCTCCCTAAAGATCGACGCGGTGCTGACGAGCGCGGACGGCACTTCTCAGGTGATTCCTGTGGACGGATTCCTGGCCCTCATTTCCCACACGGTGCCCTACACGGCGCTGAGCCTCACTCGACTCGCTGGTCAAGTGACCACAGTTGATGTATTCCTCGGGCAGACCGCGTAGGTCCCGCCTTCACAAGGAGCAACGACGCAATGGCTTCCACCCGCACCATCACCGAGACCCCGCAGAACCTCCTCGACAACGCCGATCCGAACCTCGTGCCGGACCTCCTGCGGCAGGTGAAGCTCGGGACGCACCTCACCCCCCAGAAGCAGACCTTCTCGGGCCTGACCTCGGCGGCGGCGCAGCAGGTGTTCGGGAACAACGCCGCGGCCATCGCCGCCGCCGCCTTTGCCACCCCCGGCGTCAACACCAACGTCGAGCCCCCGGCCACCTTCCTCCCGGCAATCCTCTCGGTCACCTCCCTCCGCGTCACCGCGGGCGCCGCCTTCGCGGGCTCGCGCATCGTGGTGGACTCCGGCGGAACCCCGCTGGCGGGCGACGCGGGTGGCCCGGGCGTGGCGGTGTTGTCAGACGACGGCACCACCCTCACCTTCGAGGCGGCCGTCACCGGCTTCGTCATCGAGTACATCCCCCGTCCCGCGGTCAACATGACCTCGGTTCAGGCCGAGTTCTAGAAGGAGCGGCAGTTCAACGTACCCGGGGGGACAGAGCGCCCTCCGGCGAATAGCCAAAAGCGTCTGGGACTATCGCCATTCGCCAGCCCGGCAAGTTGTCTCTGTCGTCCACGCGGACGGCGGCGGTAAACAGCCGGAATGACCGGACGGAGTAAACCCAGAGGGCTTCCACGAGGAAGCGATGCCGGACGCGAAAGACGGAGCAGGACCAGGAGCAGGTACACCTCCCCCACCCGATGCAGCGGCAGCAGCAGCGGCCGAAGCGGCGGCGAAGGAAGCGGCAGACAAGGCAGCGGCGGCGAAGGCTGCCGGAGCCGGTGGCGATACGGTGGTGGGCGACGGGAAAAACGTCGTCATCCCATCGAAGGCGCTGAAGAAGCGGTTGGACGACAGCAAGGACCGCGGACGCAAGGAAGCGCTCGCGGAGTTCCAGGAGAAGATCAAGAAGGCCGGCTTCCAGTCCTTCGATGATGTCCTGGCCAAGCTGTCCGCTCCGTCCCCGAAGGGCGGAGAGCGGCGGGAGACCCGGGAGACCCGGGAGACCACCACCTCCAACGGCGAGCCGAAGCCACCCCCAGGAGGCCGGAACGACCGGCGGGCCTGGGCCCGCTACCAGCGGGACCGCGCGGAGTGGGACAAGGAGCGTCAGGGACTCGCTCGAAAGGCCCGACAAGAGGCCGAAGCCCGGAAGCGGGCCGAGCGGGAGAAGGAAGGTACGGAGACCGAAATGGCCATCCGCGACGCCTGCTACAAGGCCGGTGTCAAGGATGTTCCGGTGGCCGTCTTCCTCCTGCGCACGGAGTTGAAGGGGAAGTCGGAGGAGGATCTGAAGGGGTTCGACGAGTCGAAGTGGCTCGAACAGCTCAAGACGGATCGCCCGTACCTGTTCGGTGAAGCGCCAAAGGTGACGAAGCCCGCCACAACCGGGACGAAGGGGGGAGAGCAGACTCCTCCGAAGCCCGGGGAAATTGCCGGAGGCGGGAAGGGCAACGGCCTTGACGTGAAGAAGCTGTCGGGACCTGAGTTCGCAGCGGAAATCCGCAGGCGCGGGATGACCGTTCCGACCTAGGTCGCAGGGCCCTCGACGGTGGAAATCACGGCGGAGCAGTTGACCTCACGGCCTGGGATGTGAGGTAGTAGCACCACGTTTTTCCACCGTACGAGGAGTCAAACCGATGGCCGACTTTACCGTCATTCTCCAGGATCCCAACATCCGCGCCCTGGTGCAGGATGGAATCCTGGAGCGTGCGTTCCATGATGCTCTCTTCCCCCGCTTGTTGTACCGAGGCGAGGCAGCCCCCGTCATCTTCCCGGGGAACGTCGGTGATTCGATGTTCTTCACCGGCACCGGGCTCATCCCGCCGAACGGACAGCCCATCGTCCCCGGCCAGGACCCGATTCCTCAGACGTACACCGAGGAGCAGTGGAACGCGATCGTCCAGCAGTACGCGCAGACGATCGACACCCACATGCCGACGAGCATCGTCGCCATCGCCAACCTCTTCCTGCGCAACGCTCAGCAGCTCGGGCTCGCCGCGGGACAGACGTTGAACCGGATCGTCCGCAACAGGATGTTCAACGCGGCGCTGTCGGGCAACACGGTGGCTTCGGCCTCCGGCGCGGCCACCACGTCGCTGCCGGTGGTCCGGCTGAACGGCTTCACCCGCTCCCGCCGGCCGGATCTGGCGCTGGGAAGCCCGGTGCAGTTCAGCGTCGTCACCGGCAACAACCCCCTCCCCATCAACATCATCCACGCGGGCGTGCCGCTCTCGGTGAACGTGATCGGCTTCTCCTCGACCAACCCCGGGGATGAGGTGGGGCCGGGAACGCTGACGCTCGACGTGGCGCAGACGTTCTCCTCCCGCGATCCGGTCATCTCCAACGACGCCTCGGTGCTAGTGCGCGTCGGCGGAGGCAACTCGATCGACTCGATCAACGCGGGCTCGCTGCTCACGATGCAGGCGGTCCGCTCCGCGGTCTCCCGCATGCGCCAGGAGAACGTCCCGGAGCACACCGACGGCGCTTTCCACTGCCACCTGGACCCGACGTCCGAGTCGGAGATCTTCGCGGATCCCGAGTGGCAGCGCCTCCACACGTCCTTGCCGGACTACTTCATGTACAAGCAGTTCGGCATCGGCTACATCCTCGGTGTCGCCTTCTTCCGCAACACGGAGTCGCCGCTGAAGGAGACCGTGGGCGACAAGTCCGGCAACTACATCCTCACGGATCCGTTCCCGGGAGAGCTGCTCAACGCCAGCTCCGTGCCGGTCCACCGGGCGCTGTTCACCGGCCAGGGCGGCATCATGGAGTACTACATCGACCTCGCGCTGCTCTTGACCGAGGCCGGTGTCACCGGGAAGGTGGGCGAGCCGCGCATCAGCAACAACGGCATCGAGGTGAACACCGAGCGCATCCAGCTCCTCCTCCGCTCGCCGCTGAACCGGCTCCAGGACTTGGTGTCCGCGAGCTGGAAGTTCATGGGTGACTGGCCGATCCGGACGGACGCCACCACCGGCGACGCCGCGCGCTACAAGCGCTTCGTCGCCATCGAGCACGGCTAAGCCTTGCCAGGGCCAGGGGAGGTGGCGCGGTTTCTGCGATTCGCGCCACCCCCCTCGCAGTACAGAAGGAGATCCTTTTGACGGAGAGCGGCGCCAGAGTGGAAGCACCCGCGGGCGCCCCCGCCGTCGTCGAATGTGTTGGCCTCGTGCCAACCTACAACGGGGCCCCAAGCGCACATGGAGTGTCGCTCCACGGCTCCACCACCACGATGCTCTCCCCAATCGAGAGCTACTCCAACGAGGTGGTCCACGGACGCGTCACCAGCATTGTGCCTGTACGCTCGACGCCTGGCGGTCGGTCACTGCCTGTCATCTGCGTACCGAATCACTGCGCCCTCGGGCTTGCTGCCCAGGTTTCGACACGTCCCCACGTGAAGCAAACCCTGGCTTTTGCCACGGAACCGCTTCACATCGGAGGTCGGAACAAGAGGATCGTACTCGCGGACATCCCCCCACGGTCGGGTCAGACCGGATTCCCGAGAGTTCACCTCAGCGTTCCACCTCCACTTTCCTTGACCGAGGAGAAGCTCACATGGGCAAGCGCGTGAAGATCGATGGTGGCGAGTCGGAAGTGGCGGCCCCGGCGGAAGGCGACGCGAAGGTGGAGGTGTCCGCGGTCGCCGTGCCGGAGTCCAAGCCTGCCGAGGAAGCCGCTCCGCAGAAGGAAGAGGGCCCGAAGAAGTACCGGGTGAAGGTCGGCCGCCACATCAACTACAACGGCGCGATCCACTTCTTCGCCGCCGGCCAGGTGGTGACGAGCCACTCACACGACGTCGAGTACCTGAAGCTGGCGAAGGTGGAGATGGAGCCGATCGAGGGGTAACCGCTCCTCGACGTGAGCGGTAGGAATGGCCCTTTCACAGCCCGAGATTGAGCGCTGCCGGTACCACCTCGGCTACCCAGAGGTGCAGCCGGCGGCGTCAATCCAGTTCGGCATCCCCCGGCCCATTCAAACCGCCTTCCTCTTCGAGTCGGCGGTGACGTTGCTGGTGCCGTACGCGGAGGATCGCGTGCGCCGCTACATCAACATCATGGACGGGATCGAGACGAAGCTGATCGCCGGGCAGGATCGGCTCGCCGCGGACAAGCTCGACGACCTGACCCTGCGCTCGGACGAGCTGGAGCGGCTGGAGGACGAATACCGCCGGTGGGGGTATCGCCTCGCGGACATCCTCGGGGTCCCCGTCTACGCCTATTCGATGCGCTACCGCACCGTCGGCGGGCCGGGCCGCGCCGGCTCCATTCCCACGAGGAACGGGTAAATGTCCCTTCCTCAACAGGGCGGGCCCTTCACGGTGGTCACCGGGCTCCAGCTCGCGAAGACGCTCCAGCGGACGTTGCTCCCTGTCGCCGACAAGCTGAGGGATTTGCTGAGCGTATTCGGGATGCGTCCGTACACGGTGAAGATCGTTCGGGTGCAGTGGTCCGGAGGCTCTCGCGGGCTCGGGATGCCCAACCTCATCCCGGGCTCGGAGTTTCTCCTCCTGCCGACGCCGAAGATGACGGATCTCGCCGGGGTCCAGGAGATCGTCCAGCCGGTGGGCCTCGACGAAGTGGGCTCCATTCTCGTCACGCAGATCTCCGGGCAGCTCACGGAGGAGCAGCTCCGCGGGATCGACGACGACGGCACGCCCATTCCGAACGACCAGGAGATTTTCTGGGAGGTGGAATTCCTTCGCTCGGACGGCCTCTCGGGGCAGAAGCGCCGCTTTCAGCTTCGCGCCGCGCCGCAGTTCTTCGCCGGCAAGTTTCAGTGGCAGGTGACGCTGGAGAAGGCGCACGAGGATCGCGCGCGGGATGGGCAGCCGGGCTTCTGATGATTACGGTCAAGATCTCCCTGAAGGGCCTGGAGAAGCACTACAAGGCGCTCGGCCAGAGCTTCAAACACGAGGCCCGAAAGGGCATCGTCTCCGGCGCTCTGCGCGCGCTTCCGCTTCTCCACACCCGCGCCCGCACAGCGAAGCCGGCCAGCCCGAAGGGACAGGTGGGCGCCTTCAACACCGGCGACTACGCTCGCGGCTGGAAGTCGGAGCCCACCCCCACCGGCGCTCTCGTCTTCAACCTCATGCCCTACTCGGGTGTCATCGAGTTCGGCCGGCGCCGCGGGGCGCGCCCGCCTCCGCTCGCCCCGATCGCTCATTGGTTGCAGAGGCGCGCGGGGCTCTCGAAGTCGGAGGCGGAGGGTGCGGCGTTCCCCGTCTCGAAGGCAATCGGGAAGCGTGGCTTGCGCGCGCGGCGCGTCCTCACCGGCGCGCGGAAGGAGATCACCCGCTTCATTCACGAGGAGATCCGCCGGGCGTTGGACCGCGCGATGTCCGGGTTGGGGGTGATCCGTTGAGCGATCTCCCCTCGGAAGGCGTGGACCTCTCGCCGATCCCCGGCACCACCCTCGTCACCTCCGACACGAAGCCGGTGGCCTACACGCTGAACCGCGAGACGGACGCGCGGACGGCGCTGACGCGGGGGCTCGCCGAGTACCTCCTGACGCTGAAGGCGGTGGCGGTGGGTGGGCGCGAAGTCCGCTTCAACAAGGTCTTCTCCGAGTGGGCGGACGCCGAGTCCCAGGCGGAGTACCCGTCGGCGGCGGTGTGGAGCCAGGAGGAAGGCATCTACGACGCGCACAGCTTCACTCCGACGCTGGATCCTCGCTACAAGATCGGCACCGACATCGACGGCCCCTACCTCCTGAAGCTGGCGGAGTTCACACTCCCCATCATCGTCGACATCTGGGCGGTGGACCGGGCGATGCGCCGGGAGCTGATGGCGATGTGCGAGGCGGCTTTCAACCCGGTCGATTTCATGTACGGGTTTCGGCTGGATCTCCCCCACTACTTCAACGAGCGCGCCACCTACTCGATGGAGCGGATGCGGTACCTGGACGACGAGGAGAACGTGGATCGGCGCTACCGGCGCGCCTCCATCTTCGTTCAGGCGCAGGTGCCGGTGGCGAAGGCGGTCCGCTACATGCCGGCGAAGCCCGTGGTCAAAGGCGCCGGGTCCGCAGCTCCCAATGTCAATTCCGGTCCTCTCGTGATAGGACCAAACACCAAGGTTTTCAGTTGAAGGAGGCCCATCCGTGAGCTTCGTCCGACGCTTCAATTTCTTCCCCACCGTCCAGCAGATCACCCTCATCGAAGGTGTGATCATCGTCGACCTCCCGCCGCCTGGGGCGATCAACGGCGTCAACGGCGGACAGGTGGCTTGCGTCGGGGAATTCGCCGACATGACCTACGGGGTGTCGGTGTCCGGCGGAGTCGTCTCCACCGCGCCGAACCCCACCCAGGTCTTCAGCTCCCAGGACTACCTGAACAAGGCCGGCCCCTTCGACGAATTTCTGGGCGACTTCGGGAACGCGGGCGGCAGCGGCTTCGTGGCCCTCCGAAACAAGATCTACACCTCCCTCGTCATCGTCCCGGTCAACCTCGCTTCGGCCCAAGCCGTCCGCTACATCCGCCAGCTTCCCACCAACATCTCCGCCACCCAGCCGCAGCCCGTCGTCCCGGGCCAGGGCGCGGTGGTGCTCGCGGGAAAGCAGTTCCAGAACGGCAGCAACCGCGTCCGCAACGCGGGCCGCGTCGCCTTCACCAACTTCGGCCCCTACGTCGCGAACATCGACGGCAACGTGGTGCCCACCGGGCTTCCCGCCGCCACCCAAGTCTTCTCCATCGGCCTGTCGGTGGGGATCGGCGGGTTGGTGCGGACCGGCGGAAACCTCGTCACGGCGACCGTCGCGGCGGTGCCCTCGTGGATCGTCGCGGGCGTCACCCTCTTCATCGCCCCCGGTGAGGCCAACTTCCCGGCCGGGCCGGTGACGGTCCTCCCGGGAGTCACCGGGACGACCTTCACCTTCAACCAGACCGGCTCCAACGTCGCCTCGACGGCGGTGGAGTACCTCTCCCTCACCAGCTTCAAGACCGCCAACAACGGTCAGCCGGTCCAGGTCGGTGACATGCTCGTCCTGGGCGTCCTCTCTGGAGGTGGAGCGCTGGGGACTGACGCGGGCACCTACCGCGTCAACGCCTTCACCGACACCGGAGATCTCGTCATCGAGCAGTTGAACGGGAGCAACTTCACCGCCTCCAACTGGGTCGCCGGAGCGGCTCTCCCCTGGCGGCTCCAGCCGGCCACGGACGGCGACACCGGCGGGCAGCAGATCTTCAGCGCCGCGGCCGGCTTCACCGTCCCCGCCCGACCGCTGGACGCGACGATTCCCGCCAACACCCAGCTCCCTCCGACGATCATCCCGCCGGCCCCCACCGCTTCGACGTGGGATCCGCTGTCGGGCTTGACGATGATTACCCAGGCGGGTGGCCTGACCTTCACGGCGGCCGTCCAGGGACCGAACGCGGTCAACGCCGCGGCCATCGACACCCTCTACTCCACCGCCATCAACGCGATGCTCTCGGAGCAGAACCCCGCCCACAACACCAACGTCACCTTCGCCGCGCGCCACTCCGCCAACATCCGATCCGCGCTGCGGACCCTGGTGGACCAGCGCTCCGCGCTCGGACGCGGGATGACCACGATCCTCTCGCCGGAGTTCAGCTCGGTGAACACCACCTCCGCGGCCATCGGCGCGACGGACCCGGGCGCCGGAGGCAACCGCGACGAGCGCGTGAGCTACGGTTGGCCAGGGGGCACCACCTTCGTTCCGGAGGCGGTCGGCTTCACCAACATCAAGGGTGCTGACGGAAACTTCTACACCAACGGCATCCTCGACACGCACCTGGACGGGTGGATCGCCTCCATCTACTCCAACCTCGCTCCCGAGCGGAACCCGGCGCAGGAGTCTCCGCCGGTCACCACCGTCCTGGCTCCCATCACCGGCATCCAGCGCAACGTGACGACTCCGCTGGCGATGAACGACTACATCGCCTACCGGCAGAACGGCATCATGGCGCTGAAGATCGACGCCGATGTTGGGCCGATCATCCAGTCGGGAGTGACGACTTCCTTGGTGGCGAACACCACCAACGTCAACCGTCGGAGGATGGCCGACTTCATCGAGGACAGCCTGGCGGTGGGGCTGAAGCCGATCTCGAAGCTCCCTCTCACTCAGGGGCTCCAGGATGCGGCGACGGAGGAGACCACCACCTTCCTCAACACGCTCCTCTCCCCGGACAACCCAGCCGCGCAGCGCATCCAGGCGTTCGCGGTGGACGACATCTCGGGCAACACGCCGGATCTGACCGCGCAGGGTGTCTTCGTCATCATCGTCCAGGTCCAGATGCTGGCCACCGCCGACTTCATCGTCATCCAGGCCCAGGTCGGCAACGGCACCGTCCAGGTCAAGTCGCAGTAGGCTTGACGTGGGAGAGGGACGATTGGTACCGTCCCTCTCCGTGCCGTGGAGCAACGGTAGCTCGCTGGGCTCATAACCCGGAGGTAGGGGGTTCAACTCCCCCCGGCGCAAAGGTTACGAGGCAAAGGACACCGATGTAGAGCGAAGCTGTCGCCCTCAACTTGACGCACGCTTCACCGTCCCCTTTGGGCAGGACGGGATAGGGCGCGCGAGGATCCGTCCCCCCTCCCCGGATCCTTGCGCGCTTTTTTTGCGTCTTCGTGGAGGGAAGGAGAAGGGCCGTGGCAGATCAAAGAATCAAAGGGCAGGAGGTATCCCTCCTCCTGGTGGTGAACGGGGCCGTCCAGCAGACCATCACCGACTTCCGGAGCTTCGAGCTGACGCTGAAGTTTGACCGGCTCCAGGAAGGGTACCTGGGCGAGACGACCGATCGCTACGACGAGATCTTCAAAGGCGTCCGCGTCGCGGCCGAGCTGCATTACGAAAACTCGGACGTCTTCAACCTCGTCACGAGCGTCCTGAACCGGGCGCGTCGGCGCACCCCCGGCACCGTCATCAACGCCAAAGGGGCCTTCAACTTCCCCAACGGCCAGCGTGTGCGCGCGGTGGTGCAGAACATCTTCTTCGGCGACATGCCCTTCAACTTCCCCACGCGCCAGGACTACGGCACGTTGAAGCTGGACGGCGAGGCTGCCGGGGTGTCCTTCCTCTAAACCGCCCTCTCCAGGGGGCTTCACAAAGGAGAGCAACATGGCAGGAGCACCGCAGCAAGCGAAGCCGTCGCAGCCGCAGATGGGGATCGTCCCGCCACCGGCGCCCGTGCGCCCGGTCCACGTCTTCACCTCGAAGCTTGGGACGATCGAGCTGGTGGAGCTGACCGCGGACGAGGAGCTGGACGCGGCGAAGCGCTCGCGCTCGGACAACGTGCGCCTCGCGTTCGAGATGGCGAAGACGTCGCTGGTTGGACTCAACGGCGCGAAGCTGTCTCTGGCCGACGGGAGCGCGGACAAGGCGTGGAATGAGATGGGGTCGCGGCTCCGCAACCTCGTCATGCGCGCCTACTCCGACATCCACACGCCGCCAGAGGAGGACGCCAACGATTTTTTGCAGTCAAGGAAGGTGAAGGTGGGCTGAGCCTCGGGGTCTTCGCCTTCCACTTCTCGCGGATGGTGGGGCGAGACAGCTACGAGCGGCGGATCTTCAAGCTCGTCGCCTACCTCGGACGCTACGCCCACCAGCCCGCGGATGTCTCCCTTCGACTGCCGATGAGCCGGTTGAGGATGCTGGCGGAGGAGACGGACAGGATCGTGACCGAGGAGAACAAGGCGATCGAGAGGGAGTAAGCGCGTGGCCGACGTACAGCACAGAGTCGAAGAACACATCACCATCGCGGACCACGCGACAAAGCACCTTTCCGCGATCCAGAAGTCCCTCACCAAGACCACCGAGCTTTTCAACAAGGCGTCCGAGGCGGTGGGGATGATGGGGGGGCTCCTCGGCGGGATCGGCGCCGCCTTCGGCTTCGAGGAAGTCATCCGCGGGTCGATGGAGTTCGTCCGCACCATCGATCGCGTCTCGCAAATCACCGGCGAAACGACTGAGCGCACCCACGGGCTCGTCTCGCTGATGAACCAGTACGGGGTCCACGGCGAGGAGGCCGAGCGGATCCTCACGCGCATGTCGAAGAAGGGCGCGATGCTGGAGATGTCTATGCAGGGCGCCACCGGCCACGCCGGGGCCCTGGTCAACGTCTACCGGCAGATGGGGATCGACATCTCCAAGGGCCCGGAGCACGCCCTGGAGCAGATGTCCCGCCAGGTCCAGAAGGGGAAGATGGGGGTGGGGCAGGTGGCGATGATGCTGGGGGTGGCCCCGCGTCAAGCGCTCGACTTGATGCGGGTGCTGGAGCGTGGGCCGGCGGCGATGAAAGCGGCCATCGACAAGGTGTCCAAGTCCAACATCGCCGTCCACGCCTCCACCGTCCAGCAGATGCGACGGATCGAGGAGTCGAAGAACAAGATCGCCGAGGGCTGGGAGCACATCAAAGTCGCCATCGGCACCCGCCTCTTCCCCGTCATCGAGAAGCTGATGGGCCACGTCTCCGACAACCTGGACCACTGGGTGGACAAGGCCGCGGAATTTGGGGAGGTGCTGGGGAGGGTCCTGGAGAAGCACGGGAAGCTCATCCTCAACATCGGCAAGGTGCTCCTCCTCAACTACGGCCTGATGAAGGCGACGGGGATGGGGATGACCGGGTGGGCTGGTCGCGCCATCGGCAAAGGCTCCCAGATGGCGATGGGAGGGGCGTTCGCCTACGGGCAGGCCGGAGGTGGGGTGGCGGGCATCGTTGCCGCCGTGGGGCCCGTCCTCGCCGTCGTGGGGGCCGTTGCTTTGGTGCTCGCCGCCGCCTACGCCACCTTCGTCGCCTTCCGGGATGATGTGGGCGGGGTTCGCACAGAGCTTCTCGCCACCTGGGACAAGATCATGGTCCAGGTCGACTCCATCCTGTCCGGCTTCGGCGGGCTGGACGCGGTGTGGGAGCGGGTGAAGCGCATCTTCGGGCCGGACGGGGGGATCGGCCGCTTCTTCATCACCCTCATCCCGAAGGCGCTGATCCTCTACCTGAAGTACACCGAGGGTTTCATCCGCGTCATCCGCACCATCGGCATCGCCTTCCCCCAATTCTGGGAGCTGTTCAAGCTCGGCGCGAAGCAGGCGTTGGAGACCTTCGGCCACGTCGCCTTCGACGTGTTCATGAACCTGGGGATCTTCTTCCTCCGGGTCATCGACAACGTGACGGCGGCGGTGGCGAAGATCCCGGGCATGGGCGGGTTGAAGACGAACCTGGCCGGGCCGATGGAGAAGTACCTCCAGGACGAGCAGAAGAAGCGCACCGCTACGAAGCCCTTCCTCTCCGAGGCTTTCGGCACCTTCTCCGACACCTTCCGCGTCCTGGGACGGATCGCCGAGGAGGAAGCGAAGCACCGCTCCACGGAGCGCACGCTGTCGCGGAAGACGCCCGACGGGAGAAGCGGCCCACCCACCTTCGACTTCCGCGGAAGCCGCTTCAACATCGAGCAGAAGTTTGCCGAGGGGTTTGACCCGGATCGGATGGCGGTGGCCTTCACGAACGATCTCGCCGCGCTGGGTGAGCGCCGGCTCCAGTCCGGCTTCGCCCCGATCTACGGGGTGCGCTGATGCCGGACGGCGGGACCGCCACCAGCTACACCATCCAGGAGGTCTCCTCCCAGACGGGCGCCGCCGGGCTCCACTCAGTCATTCTCGCCGGGCGCGCTCTCCCGTACCGCCCCTACGAGGTGTCGGGGGAGATGCGCGCGACGGTGACGTGGTACCCGGGCTCGCCGGTCGCCACGCTCCAGATGCTCGGCTCGAAGGAGGACGAATCCACCATCAACGGGATGTGGAAGGACGTCTTCATTTCGCCGGTCACCGACTCGGGCGTCACCGTCTTCGGCGGAACCGGCAGCGTCCCGGTCCAACCGGAAGGCGTCGCGCTCATCGACGGGGTGCAGGCGGCGGACGTCGCCACCCTCGCCAAGTTCATTGACACGATCCGCCGCCGCGGCCAGCTCCTCCAGGTGTCCTGGGATACGGAGTCGCGCTACGGGTACATGAAGAAGTTTCGGAAGAAGTGGCACCGGCACGAAGACTTGGAGTGGGAGATCACCTTCGAGTGGATCTCCATCGAGCAGGCACCTCCGCCGGTCGGCTTCCACACCCAAGGGGACCAGGCCGGGCTCCTCGCCAACCTCCAGACGAAACTCTCCAAGCTCCTCGCGAAGATCCAGCCACCCTTCGACGCTCTCTTCACCGTCTTCGACACCGTGGTCACCGCCACCAGCGACATCCAGGACGCGGTCAACTCCATCCAAAACGCAATCGCGAACATGACGATCGCGGTGCTGGCGCCGGTGGACTCGTTGCGCATCGGGATCGCCGCCTGCCAGAGCGTGATCGACAACTCCAACGTCATCATCGATTCGCTTCAGAGCGTCCCTTCCCTCGGGCTCATCAACGAGCCTCTCCCCTCGCTCGGGGAGGGGGACGCGCTCGCCTCCGCGAAGTACAGCCGCAGCGTCATTCGCGCGGCCCAGGACATGAAGGCGACGGCGGCGGACCAGGCGGACCAATTCCGGGTCCAGGCCGAGCAACAGGACATCATCGCCATCTTCACCGCCTCGGACAACACGGACCTTCGGCGGATCTCCGTCACCTACTACGGCACCCCGGACAACTGGCAGCAGATCATGCAGTTCAACGGGCTATCGACGAGCCTTCTTTTTGCTGGGCAGCTCGTCTTGGTGCCGCGCCTCACGACGGGTGACGCATGACGGCGATGCCCTTCTACTACCCGTCGTGCGCGGTCAACTTCCGGATCCGCTTCGAGCAAGCGATCATCGGTGGCTCCGAGCCGTCCGCTAACAGCGTGGACGACATGGCGAGCAATCAGGGCATCGCCGCCAGCATCGGCTCCACCATCAAGCAAGCCCTCCAGCCCGCGCTCCTCGCGGGACAGGCGGATCAGTTCAGCCAGGTCTTCGCCGTCGTCCCGAAGAAGTGTGACGTGGAGCTGCCCGGCTACCACCAGGCCGGGAAGTGGCGGATGGAGCTGGAGTTTCGGGACTTCCCGTTTGACCCCCGGGCCATCCGCGCGCTGGGGGTGGAGATCTTCCTCGACGCGGTGAGTGAGGACGACTTCGCTGAAGGGCTCACCTCCACCCTCGGGGTCAACTCGAAGGGGAAGACGAGCGGGCGCCGGGTGTCGGTGGTGAACCCGACGGACAACAACCTCCTCCTCTCCGGCACCGGCGATGAGATGACGGTGGAGATGAACGACAGCGGCACCCTCGTCCACCTCGAAGGGAGAGATCTCCGCGGCATCTTCATGGACCTGAAGATCCGCCCGTCCACGCTCCAAAAGCTGAAGTTGGACGAACGGATTGACGATGTGGTGAGCCAGATCGTCTCCCTCGTTCCGCTCGGCGGAGACATCGACGTCCAGGCTTACGACGCGGATTGGCCCGATGGCGTGCCCACCGTTGCCGTGCAGGGGGACTTGACCCGGGTGCACTCCGGCGTCACCGGGAACAACCCCACCGTCAAGACGCAGGGGGATCCGAACACGCTGAGCTTCTGGGACATCATCACTCAGTACTGCTTCCTCGTCGGGGCCATCCCCCACTTCATCGGACGAACCCTACGTATTCGACGTGCCAGGAGTCTCTTCGACTTCCAGAAGGACGACACCAGCTCGGATCCGACGGGCGGCGGGAAGACTCCTTTCAAGGGTGGCGCGAAGCGGAGCCTGAAGCTGGTGAGCGGCGCGGGCTCGAAGTCGGTGGACGTCGCGTACCGGCGGATGGTCTACGGGGCGGACATCCACTCGCTGAAGTTTGGGCGGAAGCTCGGTGGAACGAAGGTGCCGGTGGTGGAGTGTGTTTCGGTCGACACATCCAACGCGGTGCGTGGGGTGTCCCGGCTCATCACCGCCCAGTGGCCCGACGAGGCCGGCACCAACCAGCGCGTGAGCGGGGCGAAGGTGACGACGGTGGCGCCATCGGGCGACACGTCCCAAACGGAGATCCTCCGCATCCCCGTCCCGGGCATCTCGTCGAAGGCGCGCCTCCAGGAGATCGCCAAGCAGTACCGCGAGCAGATCTCCCGGCAGGAGGTGGGCGGGAGCATCTCGACGATGGACCTGTCCAGCTTCGGGGGCTCGAATGACGACCCGGACTTGCTCCACATTCAGCCGGGGGACGCGGTGGAGATCCTCGCCAACGCCAACGCACCCTACGGCCTGCCGCCGGTCGTCACGGAGATTACGAACCAGGCGAGCCTGAGCGAGGGTGAGCTGGCCTCGGCGATCAACGCCCGCCTCGGGGACATGAACATCGCGAAGGTGCTCGCCCACACCGCGCGCCAATCCATCACCGCTCTCCAAACCACCTTCCGCGTCAGCAACGTGAAGTTTGCCTGGGACTCGGAGTCAGGGGTGGGGGTGGACTTCGACTTCCAAAACTACATCGTTGCGCGGTACGACGTGGAGAGCGACTCCCCGGGAGGCTGAACGTGCTTCGACGATCCAGAGTGGCGCGCACACCCGACATCAGCCGGATCGGCGAGGCGTTGGCGCGCCCGGGGATGGACACGCGGACCTGGAACAGCCTGGGGTACGCGATGGCTGACTCGGTTCCGTCGGCTGACGGTCACTTCGTCGAGGTGACGCTGGCGCCGTCGGGCCTGGTGGTGACGGCGCGGGTCGCCTCCCCCTACTCCGGAATCGGCTTCGGCTTCTACGCGAAGATCTACGAAGACGACGAGCTGGAGATTGAGGTCCCCGCAGGGGATCCGATGCACGGCTGCGTCGTCACCGGGCGCACCTTCGACGTGGCCACGCCTCTTCCGCAGGAGGCGATCAACAACCCGGAGGACATCGTCTTCGTCGCCAAGACGGACAAGATGCTCCGGTGGATCACCCACGGCCAAGGGAAGTCCTACCTCAACAGCGACACGAAGGTGGTCCTCACCTCACCCAAGGTGAACCTCGGCGCGGAGGATCCGAACCAGCACGCGGTAAACGGAGATCTCTACCGCACCGCCCAGGCGCAACTCGACTCCCAGCTTCAGGCCCAGCTCGCCGTCGCGGTCGGCGGTGAAACGGCGGCAGTGACAGCGGCGACAGCAATGGCCGCAGCGGGGGGCCTGATGGCGACGGCCGCCGGATTCATGCTCATACCGATCTTTGGATCGATGTTTGCAGCCCCATTCATCGCTGCCGCCGGGGCCCTTTTCACGGCGGGGATGCCGGCGCTCGCCGCTGGACACACCACCGTCCTCGGGGCGGACACAGCGATGGGGACGGCGATCGGCACCTTCGAGACCAACGCCGCTTCAGCCCCCTACCTCTCCCAGAGCGTGAGTCTGACTCCTTAGAGAAGAACCCTATGCCAGCCCCAAGCGTTTTCACAGCCGCAGATCTCGCAAAGGCGAACGCCATTGCGACAGAGATGATCAACATCTTCGCCAATGGAGCCACCGCACCGTCCAACTTTACTTGGTTGGCGATCCCATCGACGACTCTTCCGTCACCGCTTGGTGGTGTTGCTTCTTCGCAGGTCCCTCCAGGCATGGTGACCTCGTTCATCGCCGGGCTTTTGGCTCTGCTCCGGGTTCAGGAGGGCAGCAGCGGGGCGACTCCGACGCTCCCTGCCCAGCTCCCCGTCTTCGCTAACGGAGCTGCGCTTCCCTCCGCGGCGACCTGGCCCGGTGGAATGGCCCTCGTTTCGAGCCTCGGCGCGGCGGGTCAGCCCGTCTACAGCGACGGGACCAACTGGCGGCGCGTCGACACCAACAACACCACGATCCCCTAACCAATGGCCCTGGACCACTTCCTCATCACCAACTTCCCCACCCCGATCGTCGGGGGCGTGAAGGGCGCGCTCATCGTCACCGCGCTCGACGCGAGCGGAAACGTCCAGGCCGGCTACACCGGAACCGTCCACTTCACCTCGTCGGATCCGGCGGCGGTGCTCCCCGCCGACTACACCTTCACCGGCGGTGACGCGGGGGTGCACACCTTCTTCGGTGTCCTGAACACCCCGGGTACCCAATCCTTCACCGTCCAGGACACGGTGGGTCTCCAGTTGGGGGATCTTCTCTCGATCTCCGTCCTCGCCTCGCCGCTCGGGTGGGGGCTGGATCCGTTCGGCATCACGCCCTACGGATCGACGGAGATTGGTGTAGGGGTCCACGTTGTTTCGGCCGTGGCGATCTCCACGCACGAGGTCCGCATCATCCTGTCCGAGCCCCCGCTGGCGACGTCGGCGGTGGTGCCCGGGGACGCGCTCAACCCGGCCACCTGGCTCATCCAACGGCTGGACACGGGCTTCGTCTTCCACGCGGTGGAGGTGGAGCAGTTCTCCCCCACGTCCTTCGGGGTGATGACGCTGGAGCCGTTCGCTCCGTCCAACGTCCTCCACCAGATCTCTTCCACCACCCTCCTCGACACCGGTGGGCACGTCCTCGTCGCACCGCGTCAAGCCAACTTCGCGGGCCTGGTGGACTTCAACACCATCTCCAACACCGCGCGTCTCGCGCAACGGAAGGTCACCTCCACCGACTTCGCCAACACCCCCGTCTCTGGCACCGCCAGCACGCTCATCGGCGGAACGATGATTGTGGACGGTTCGGGGGACTACAAGACGGTTTCCGGTCCCGCGCTCACGAGGAAGCTGATGCTGCGCCGGCTGACGACGAAGCCGAGCGAGTTTTTCCACCTCCCCAACTACGGGGTGGGGTTGAGGGTGAAGGAGGCGCTTCCGACGACGGATCTGACGAAGCTGAAGGCGCTCGCCGAGCAACAGATCCTCCAGGAGCCGGAGGTGGCGTCGGTCAACGTTTCAATGCTACTGGACCCCAGCACGAATGAGCTTCTTCTGACGGCGGACGGAGTGGACAAAGCAACCGGGGAGCCCGTGTCGGTCACGGTCCCTGCTACGCTGGCGCTTTAGAGGACGAAGGCGATGCCTGACTTGCCCACATTCACTGACCTCTTCCGCGCCGGCCGGGATGAGATCCTCTCGCGCAACCCGCGCATCTCCCGGGACGCTGTGGAGCGGGACGGCGCCGACGCCAATATCATCATCGCCGGAGCTTCCGCCGCCGCGGATCAGGTGGTGGGCTCCATCACGGATCTCGCCGCGTCCCTCTTCCTGGACTCGGCTTCCGGCTCGGATCTGGACCGGCTCGTATTCGATCGCTACGGGCTCCTCCGGAAGGCGGCGGCAGCGGCCATCGGCTCCGTCCAGTTCTCCACCCCCACTCCGGCCGGAGCCACCTTCACCATCCCTACCGGCACCCAGCTCTCGACGACGGACGGCATTCAGTACATCACCACCGCTGACGGGATCTTCGTTGCCGGGACGTTGGGCCCGCTGACGGTGGCTGTGCGGAGCATCCTGGCCGGCGCGAACCAGGCCGCCAAGATCGGCACCATCACCAGCATCACCAGCCAGATCTCGGGTCAGCCCACCAACCTCGTCGTCAACAACATCGTCGCCACGACCGGTGCCGATGACGCAGAGTCGGACGACAGCCTCAGAGACAGGGCCCGGCGCTTCTTCACCACTGCGCGCCGAGGCACCCTGGCCGCGCTCCAGGCGGCGGCGCTCGCCGTTCCTGGCATCCGCACCGCCACCGCGTTCGAAGCGGTGGACGTTTCGGGGCGACCGGCGCGCCTGGTGGAGCTGGTGGTGGCGGACGCTTTCGCGCAGCAGTTCGTCAACACGTCGGTGGTCCCACCCGCGTACCAGATCCAAAGCCAGCTCATCGCCACCAACGTCTTCGACGCTTTGTCGGACGTTCGACCGGCGGGGATCTTCGTCCAGGTGACCGTGGCCAACGTCATCCTCCAGGCGATCCAGCTCGCGCTCACCTTCATCGCGGGCGCGGACGTGAACGCGACGGCGCTCCTGGCACGCGGGACGGTGGTCAACTACGTCAACGCGCTTCCTCCCGGCGCGCCCTTCGTCGCGCTGAACCTCCTGGCCCTCATCAAGCTCGTCCCGGGCCTCCAATTCACCGGCAGCGAGCTTCTGTCGCCGGCCGGGAACATCACCCCCACGCCGCTTCAGGTCATCCGTACGACGCTGGGGCTCGTGGCGGCGACCGCTGCGCAGAACAACCAGCCGATCATCACCGGCAACAACCCTGACGCTTTTGTCGTCTCGCACTGAGGACCGATAAATGGCCTGGCAATTCTCCACCAACAACACCCCGGCGACCGGCGCCGCGGCGATGTTTCTCATCCTCGGACGGTTGATCGCCGCGGGTTGGGTCGTGAAGTCCAGCTCGGACGGCACCACCTACAACTCGTCGGGGAACCAGATCTCCAGCGGAGGATCTGGCGGGGGAGGCCTGGCCAACAACAGCGCTTGGTTCCGGGTGCAGGATCCCGGCACCCGCCGCGAGTACGTCTTCCAGCGCGGCACGTCCAACCCCAACTGGCGCGTCACCTATTCGCCGCTCGCGAAGTTTGTCACCGGCTCTCCGAGCGCGACCCAGGTGCCGAGCGCTTCCGACAGCCAGACGTTGCTCGGAGCTGGAACGGATGCGTCGCCGAGCTTCTCCGCCTTCTTCGGCACGGACGGCGCCTACCGTTTCTCTTGCGCCGCGCAGTCGGTTGGTACCGCGGTTCAGCCGGGAGGCATCGGTACCGCGATCACCGCCTACCCCTTCTTCAGCGTCGGGTGGACCATTGGGGCCGGCGCCAGCTCTCAGACCCACGGCATGTTCATCATGTCGCCGGACCCGGTGACCTCCGCGGTCTTCAACTCGGGCGACACGGATCCGATCTTCAACTACGTCGGGGCTTCCTCCAGCAGCGTCTTCGGCTCGGACATCGTGGGAGGCTCCAGGGTGTTCGGAAGCGTGGGCGGTGTGGCGCAGAACGTCACCTCTTCCGCTCCTCCGAACGTGAACAACTGGGCGACGGATCCAAGCACCGCGAAAGACGGTGCTTTGGAGATCCTCTTCGTGGGAGTCACCGCTCCAATCTTCGCGAAGGGTTTCGCCCAGGATTGCTACTGGGGATGCACCGGCTCGACGGCGGCGCCTCGACCCACCGGCTCCGTCGGTTCGCTGGTCACCACCAACGACCGCCTCTACATCAACCAGTGCACCGTTCCTTGGGACGGGTCCAACCCGACGCTCTGAGGAGAGAGCAGTGGCCAATCCTGTCGAGCTGTCGAACCACAAAGGCATCGAATTCGCCAATGTGGGATCGCATTCAATCGAGCTGGGGATCGCCTTGGCGGGCCCTTCTGCGCCTCCGGTCGTCTCCAACATCGTCCCGGCGACCGGCTCCGCGCTTCAGCCCACCTCCCCCATCGCCTTCCAAGTCACGAGCCCCGCCAACAACGCCTTCCGCAGCATCATCATCCTCGCGCAGTACCCGGTCCTGGGGATGTACGAGGTGGTGCACGACGGCTTGAACTTTAGCGCCAACTACACCGGAAGTCGGACAGCGATTGCGGGAGGTTTCCAGTACGCGAACATCCTGCGGATCGGCGGGTGGCCCGCGTCCCCCACCTTCATCCCCAACGCGGTCGACGTCACGGGACAGGAGAATCCGTAGATGCCCGGCAGCTTCAGCTTCTTCGCCCCCAATCCGGCGCCGCCGAGCTTCAACCCGTTCAACCCGGGCTCGACGCCCAACCACCCCCTCTCGTGGACGCTCATCGTCACACCGACGATCGTCCAGCCCCCCAACGCGGCGGCGACGGCTTCCCCGCAGTTGCCTTGCCCCATCACCGCCTTCACCCAGGCCGACTTCCTCTCCCTCTTCAGCCGCATCTTCCCGGAGGGCTACCTCGCTGCGCTCAAGAATCCCGGGCCGGGTTACGAAATCTTCCAGGCGATCGGGAAGATGATGGCGCGGCTCTCCACCGCCCTCGCCAACCTCGGCTGTGACTCCTTCATCAGCACATCCTCCGGGGGGATGGCCGCGGCGGGCAACATCCAGCTTCAGCGCGGCTCGGTCCTGACGAACGGGGTGCCGCTGGGGCCGAAGGGCGCCGCCGCTTCCATCGTATCCGGTGCGGCAGCGGGGAACATGCGCGTCACCGGGCTCTCCGGCTTCACGGCGAATGACGTGGGCCAGTTTCTCCAGATCTCCGACGCGAACGCGCTCACCAACAACGGCACCTTCCAGATCGCCGCCTTCGTCAGCCCCTCCACCCTCGACGTGGTGAACGCGGCGGCGGTGGTGCCGGACGTGAACAACGGGGAGATCTCCTGGTCCGAGGTGACCTTCACCGTCACCGTCAAGGCGGGGACGATCGTCACGACGAGCAGCGGCGGTCGGAGCTTCTTCACGACGCAGGACGTCACCTTCAACCAGAATGACCTGGGACCCTTCACCGTACCCGTCGTCGCCGTCGCGAAGGGGTACGAGTGGAACGTACCCGGAACAGTCATCGCCGGGGACGGAACCGCGCTCCTGGGGGACATCGATACCATCTCCACCCTCATCGAAAACCCACCGTTGGGGGATCCATCCATCACCGTCTCCCAGGCTCAGCCGACGACCGGCGGGGCGGACCCGGCGCTGGACCAGCATGGAGTGGACCGCGGTATCATCCGCAATGCGGGCGAGATCGACGCGGCTTACCGCGCGCGCGTCCGGACGCTTCCGGACACCATCAGCCCCGACGCGATCAACCGGAACGCCAAGCAGATCCTTTCCCCCTTCAGCGCCAACTTCACCGTCATCGAGACCTGGAACATCACCTTCCAGACGTGCTGGGACGCGCCGAACACGACGATCCCCGGCTCCAACTACGACCCCAACTGCTTCGTCTACGACGACCCGCGTCCACCCACTCCGTTTCGAAACCGGTGGTTGGACGAGAACACCCTGCGCGGCGCCTTCTTCGTCCTCGTCGACAACCTCCAGCCGCTCACCGACTATGGGATGGTGTACGACGACACGGCGGAGAATGCTCAGCAGCTCCAAAGCCCGGTCTCCGGAGGGCACCGCGCGCCGTCCGCGTTTGACGTACCCTCGGCGGGCCTGAATCCGGCGGAGATCCCGGGCTTCTATGACGGGATCGACGTCCAGAAGAATGCGGTGTACAACACCCTCTACCAGACCCTTCAACAGGTGAAGGCAGCGGGGATCTTTGCCACGATTGAACTCTCGGGACAGTGACCCATGAACAACGCCTTCGACCAAGAGATCCTCAACTTCAACGAGCGCCCGGCCTCGACGGACCTGAACACGGCGCAATCCCGCCTGAACCAGTCCTTTCGGGAGTACCTCCAGCGCGTCTTCTCCAAGCGCAACTCCATCGTCGATCCTTCGTCGGTTCCGCCTCCGACGGCAGCTTTTCTCGCCGACGGGTTCCGGATTCGTCCGACGACTCCCGCCGCCTTCACGGTCCTTCTGAAGGCGGGCCTGGGCTTCTTCTACAACGCCTCCGACGTCCCCGCGGCGATCGGCGGCATCGTGGGGGTGGACGATCTCCAAGCCTACAAGCCTCTCTCCCTCACCGCGGACGAGACGGTGGCGATCGACGCAGCGCCGGGCGTGGGCCAGGAGCGTTACGATATCATCGAGGTGACCTACGATCGGCGTCTCCAGGACGCCGCCAACCGGGACGTCTTCAACGCCGGCACCGGTGCCTTCACCTCCACCAGCGTCAACAAGACCCTCGCCTGGAACCAGAACGGGCGCCACGGGCGAGTCGTCTCACCAGCCAACAGCACCTCCAGCATCGGCTACAAGGTAGGTGTCGCGGCTACCGTCGGCACCGCGGCGGTGCCCTCGGCTTCCCCCGGCTACGTCATCATCGCCCGCGTCCACGTCACCAACGCCACCGTCAGCGTCACCGACACCAACATCGTCGATCAGCGCGCCCAGCTCCTCCCGGGCAACGTCGGCGCCTTCACCGCCCAGGTGTCCATCTCCACCACCGGCGGCGGCCCCAACCTCCCCACCGTCAACCAGCTCATCGCGCCCCCGGGTCTCAACGTCGTTTTCGTGGGGGACTCGGTGGACATCGGGCGAGCGGCGATGTTTGTCTACCTCCTCGGCGGCCCCATCACCCAGCTCATCCCCGGCGGGGACACCGGCAACTTCGTCTCACCGACCGGCCCCACGAAGGAGCAGCTCAGCTTCTCTCCGCCCGTCTTCGGCAACCTCACTGCGACGGACCTGGCGAGGATCTCCGGCGCCGCGTCGAGCAACCCCACCAACGGCGACATCGGCTCCGGCGCCGTCCTGGGCGCGCCCTTCGCCATGTTCCGAATCCGCGATGACCCGGACACGGCGGCGACGCTGGCCAACCCCACCGTCCTCTTCATCAACGGCGCCTACAGCTACTAGACTGAGAGCCCGCAATGGCCCAGGCGAAGATCACCATCAACGCGGTCGCCGGCTCCAACGACGACCTCCCGATCAACACCATCGTTCAGCTCAACAACCTGAACGTCGGTGGTGAGCTTACCTACGCCTGGGTCATCCTCACCCAACCTCCGGGCCCGTCGGATCTCCTCTCCAACTCGGTCATCCAGAATCCCACCTTCACCCCGAAGAAGGAGGGCACCTACCTCATCAAGCTCACCGTCAACGCCACGTTGCCGTCAGAGCAGAGCGACACGCAGATCGTCGGCATCCGTCTTCTGAAGTCGAGGAACCGGCTCCCCGCGCCGGGCGAGACGATCCAGGACAGCACGACCGGCGGGTGGGCCGAGCCGTCGATGAACACGTTGCTGCGCGGAGACGACGCGCTGTTGTCCAACCCGCCACCCTTCGTTGGGCTGAACCAGAGCGGCGGTGCGCTCGCCGCCGGCACTGTCGTCCAAGTCACCTCCAACCCCACCATCAAGACTGGGCTCCCGGGACAGGAGACCGTCCCCGGCTTCGTCACCGCGCCGGCCACCGCGCTCGCGAACGTGGACAGCTTGCTTGGAGTGGTCGTCTCGGACACCTTCGGTAGCACCACCGTCGCGAACGGGGCGCTGATGGTGGTGAGGTACATCGGCCGCTACGCGGGCGCGCCCTTCACCGCGGCGGCCGGCACGCCGGTCTACGTCTCCAACACGGCAACGCTCTCCACGACGGCGGGGACCATCCAGCGGCAGATCGGCACCGTCATGGGTCCGGGCGCTGTTGGTGGGACGAGCGACGTGTGGCTGGACGCGGTGGGTGGGTTCGAGATCACTCCCATCAACGCCCCCTACCTCATCTTCGGGGCCGGCGGGACGCTCACCAACGCCTTCCGCGTCGACACCACGACTCCCACTCCCTTCACCGGCACCGTTCAATTCCTGAACGCGCTGGCCAACGCCGCCAATCCTCTCTTCCAGTTCAAGGGCGCCGCGGGGCAGACGGGGGACTTGTCGCAGTGGTTGAACAACGCCGGGACGCTCCTGACGTCGATGGATTCGATCGGCAGCCTCCGCTTCAAGTCGTCCGGCTCCCTCACGCAGGGCATCTACTTCCCCGATTGGAACATCCTCGAAAACGCCAACGGGGATCTCACCTTCACCGGCAACGGCAACTTCAACATCGCCCGCGGCGGCTCCGTGATCTACGGGACGGATGGGACGCGCGCGTGGGCGGTGCAGTCGTCAGGCGTAGGTGACGTTGAGTTTGGAGCGACGTCCAACCACCCCGCCACCTTCCTCGCCAACAACACCCGCTACTGGCAAGTCACCACCGCGGGCGCGCTCATCGGGCTCGGAGGCAATCGGCCGGTCCAGAATGTCCTGGACCCGGTAAACCCGCAGGACGCGGCGACGAAAACCTACGCTGACAGTGAGCGCAACTTCGTCATCAACTCGCGCTTCGACTTTTGGCAGCGGGGATCCTCCTTCGCTGTCAACACCAGCGGGACCCGGACTGCGCCGGGAAATCCTGTCACCTCCGCCATGACTCTTCTCTACACGGCGGATCGATGGGAGTGCGTCACTGGCTCGGCCGCGACCACCGCGACACTCGCCCAAGCCAACTCGGGATCTACCCCCGCTTTTCCTGTCGCTTCGATTGCGGGACTCCTGGCGACTCGCGGTTGCCGCGTGCAGCGGAACAATGCCAACACTGGTACGGATCGGATCGTCCTGAACCAGGAGATTGACCGCGACTTCGTGAAACAGATGGCCGGACAGCAAGCCGTTCTCGTCTTTTGGGCGCGAGTCGGCGCGAATTTCAGCGGCGCCAGTGGACATCTCAACGTTCAACTCGCCACTGGCACAAACACCGGGGGCGGGACAGGTCTTGGTGGTGCACCAGGAACGGCGGGTGAGGACGTCATCAGCTCAAACGGGGTGGCCCTAGCCTACAACTCGGGACCGGCCACCCCGCTGGCTACCACCGTCACGCCCACCGGCACGTACCAGCAATTTGCTTTGAGCATTCCTGCCTTGGGCTCGGGCATCACCGAGGCGTCGCTAGCGTTCTACTGGACGCCTGTCGGGACTGCTGGCGCCAATGACTGGTTCGAAGTTTCTCAGGTTCAGCTCAACCCAGGTGCTTCGGCAGCAGGAGCCCCTCCGTACTCACTCGCAGGCGTCAGCGAGGCGGGAGAGATTGCTCTCTGTCAGCGGTTCTACGAGAAGACTTACGACTTGGACACCGCTCCTGGATCGGTCGGCGCAGCGGGTGAGTTCGTAGGCTCTACGCCCGGCGGGGTCGTCTACGCCAACGGCACGCGGTACTCGTTCGGGCCGCGCTTTCTTTCGAAGAAGCGAGCGACTCCGTTCGCGTCTTTCTGGCGATCCAACGGCACGGCCGGGCAATGGGACATCGCTGGTCTGGCCGGGGCTGCCGGTAGCGTCGCTGCTGGAGCCGGCATCTCCACAGGGGCGATTGAGGTGGTCAACAACAGCGGAGCCAACCAGACACCAACTGGGGATGGAACCGGTCACTGGGCCGCAGACGCGGAGATCTGAGTCTTGGTCATCAACCTTACCGGGCTCCTCAACGACGGCTCTGCCTTCCGGCCGAGCGTCCCACAAAACCCGCGCACGCCTGTGCGTGTCCAGAAGTCCATCACCCTCACCATCAACTTCCAGATCCAGCGGCCCAACGGAAGCTTCGTGAGGCTGACGAATTGGACGATTGGTCTCACCGTCAAGAAAAAGCCGAGCGACACGTTTGCGGCTATGTACGCGCTGGGGCAAATCTCCCCCTCCAACCCCCAGCTCGTCACCTTCTCCTTTCAGCCCACCGACTTCCGCAACACCTTTGCCGGCATCTACGGCTACGACATCACCGCCATCCAGCCCTCGGGCGGACCGCGCGATGTCGTGATGCCGCTCTCCCCCTGGTTCATCGAGGACACCGAGGCCGGCTCCAAGCTTCCTCTCACCACCCCGACGCTTCCTCCGGCGGGGATCTCCTTTGCGGCCCAGGTGGTCACCATCACCACCCCGGGCCTCAGCGATTCGGTGTCGGTGAACGCCGCCGCCTTTCCGGCGAATCAGGTGTCGGCGGTGATGGGAGGGAGCTTCTCCAACCCCGACGTTCCGCGGTGCGTGCGCGCAGCGTTCGGAACCGGATGGGACGGTGGCGCGCTCACCGTCTCCGGACTGGACCAATTCGGACAGGCGGTCGTTGACGTCCTCGCGGCCAGCCCCGGCGGGACGACGGATGGGCTGGTGGCCTTCTCGGTCGTCTCCGGAGTCTCGAAAGCGACGCAGGGCGCTTCGGCAGCGGTTGCGACGCTTGGGCGAGGAAGCCGGCTCGGAATCCTCGCGAAGTGCGTCAACAACCAGGCCATGCTCACCGCCGACAACGCGCCGGAGGGTGGAACGATCGACATCGTGAAGAACACGATCATCCCCACGACCGTACCTAATGGGCTCGTCTCCTACTTGCTGGTGGTGAACGTCTGATGAAAAGGTGGACTTCGCTTCTCGTGACGACGCTCGTCCTGGGGCAAGTCACCGACATCAACTCCTCCCTCCGTGTTCGCGACTTCCGGACCGGCCCCAACTTCATGTTGCTGTCGGTGGACCAGGCCACGGGAATCGACGTCGGTGGGTGCGGCACGACCTTTCCGTGCAAGAGCCCCAACTTCGCTTTCGCCCAACTGCCGAAGATTGTCCAGGCGTTGGAGCGGGTCCAGCTCGACGCAGGCAACTACTACGGTCCGCCGAACCTGATCGACAACGTGGTGACTGCGAGCCACTTGGAGAAGGGTCTCCCGGGGACCTTCTCCCTCACCAGCTACCTTCCGGATCTCAGCGTCGGCCTGATTATGGGCACCGGCTACGGTCCGGAGTACCCCACTGACGGCGGCTCCGCGGTGACCACGCTCGACACCTCTTCGATCATGCCGAAGGTGCTGATCGAAGGCGCGCCGTTGGGCTCACCCGGGACGATTGTTGCTGGCCCGTTCGCCGCCACGTCCGGAACCGATGTCGCGTCCCTCATCACCATCACCCAGGCCGGCGCTGGGTGGACGCCAGGACAGTTCGCCGGGATGTTCGTGAAGATCCTCTCGGGCAGCGGGTTCAACCCGCAGTCCATCTCTCCCGCGGCTGACACCAACATTTGGCCGATTGATGCGAATTCGGCGACGGTTCTCACGCTGTCGGACGTCGCCACTCAGCCAATGCAGGCACCTCCGGACAGCACGACGCAATACGAGATTGTGCAGCCGTCCACCATCCTCCACCCGGAGACGATGTTGGCGGACGGTGGGATCGGTCAGGACGGTCCCCAAGAAACGCTCTCCATCTCCAATGTCGGTGGAATGGGCGCGAGCAATTCCATCGCTGGTTTCAACCAGAACACTTCCTCCACGTTGGAGGTCCGCTACGTGCGGGTCGTCCAAAGCACCCCGGGTGGTCACGCTGCCGTCGGAGTTCACACCGCCAATGTGCGCTTCTGGGGTTGCCAATTCCAGAGCACCGCCGTGAACAACCAGGGCGTTCTGGCCGCGGACAACTCCTACATCGAGCTGATTCGCAGCACCGTGGTCCAGACGGCGGGTGGGTCAGCTCGCGGCGCCGTGGACCTCCAGGGAGTCAAGTTTGGCGCCGTCTTCGACGGTGTTTTCATCTCGGGGGTCGGAAACGGTCTGGAGATCGAGGGCGGCTCCAGCCAGATCAACGTTCTTTCGTCCTACATCCTCGGCGGCAGCGCTGCGGCGATTTTGCTGATCGGTCCCCAGTACGTGCGCATCGCCAGCCTCGGCAACGCCTACGCCACATCAACCTCCGGCGCGGCGCTCCAGGTCCAGCGTGGGGCCATTGCTCGAATCGGCAACGGCTTCGCCAACGCATCAGGCAACTCCGGGACGTGGGGTGTCAACTGCGGTCCCGGTCCCGGGGCGATCTACACGAGCACGAACACGTCCGCCACGGGAGCGACCGGAAACGCGACGGCAAACGGGGCGGACTCCTCTCCCGTTACGACTTCGTACGCCACGATCAACGCCTCCAATCCCCCTCTCGTCTTCACCAACGGATGCTACGTTGGAAAGCAATAGCGTTAGGAGCGATCATGAAGATTGTCGCCGCCTTGGTCCTTCTTGCGCTCGTCGGTTGCGCCGCGGAGATCCGAGCCACCTTGCCGTCTTCCTTGTCCACTCTGCCCGACGCGGGTCCTTACCGTTGCTCTGGTTGCCAGCCGGATCCCTGAATTGACCAGGGTCCCTCCTGTGACGTAGAACGAGGGCTCTACCGGGGGTGTCAAAAATGTCGTGGTGGAAGGATCACGGGAAGAAGAACGGAAAGCAGCTCCACGCCGTGCCCGCTCAACCGAAGCAGGAGAAGCCGAAGGTGCCTCCGCCGACTGAGGCGCGGGTGGAGTTCACCGAGCCGGAGAAGATGCTCCTGGAGCAGGCTCGGGACAACCTCACCACGGCGAAGGTGATGCTAGCCGACGCCCACGTTCAAGTCCGCGCGGCGGAGCAACAGCGCCAGGCCATTCTCGAATCCGTCGCCGCCAACTCCAAGAAGCTGGAGGAGGTCGTCACAACCGTCGCCGCTGCTCACGGGATTGACGGTTCGGATCCCGCCGGTTCCGGCCGGTGGATCTTCGACGAGACCGGCCCCGCGCTCATCCGCGTCCAGCCGCCGGCTCCCACTGTTCCTCCGGCGGCGGAAGCGCCTTCGGCCCCCGTCGCAACCTGAAAGGCTCCCAATGCGCCGCGCCTCGCTCGTCGCCGTCTCCGCCTTCATCCTCGGCACGCTCATCGCTGCGTGCGTCGGGGTGAAGGCCATCGCCCACGCGCAGATGGTTTCCTCGACGCCTGCGGTGGCTTCCATCCACATGACGGTGGCGAACACGGCGACGGCAGTGCCGGCGTCCTGCATGCAGCCTCGGCAGGCCATCGAGATCTGCAACAGTGACACGGTGGCGATCTTCTGTGGCCCGTCCACGGTGACGGCGGCGGTGGGCCCGACGCAGGGCCGAGTCATCCCCGCGGGCACCGCGGCGATCCCCTCCTGCGTCACCTTCAATGTGGGGTGCTTCACCACCACACCGCCCTCGTCCTTCTCGCCAGCCGCGACGACGCTGGGCAACATCTTCTGCATCTCCGCCGCCGGCACCTCGGCCAACGCGGTCGGCGTCACCGAATACCGGTGAGGCTGGCGCTGGCATTGCTGGCGCTGTCCTCTTGCGCCTACCTCGGCCGCAGTCCACCGTACGACTCCTTCTTGCCGGTGCACTTCGAGAGTCTTCCGGGGGATCCTTACGACGCGGGCTACCTCTGTCGCGTCGAGCCGGTTTGGCAGTGGCCGGAGATGACGTGCAGCCCGGTGTCTCGATGAAGTGGGCGCTCGCGCTCGTCGTCTTCCTCGGTTGCGCCCCCACTCAGTGGGGGTTGCGCCAGGAGGCGATCACGCGGTTGGAGATGTGCGTCAACTCCTCCCTTGAGCCCTACGCGGCGCGTCAGAGCTGTCTCGCTGACTCGCTCACGTACTGCACGAAGGTGGGGATATCCTGCAACGCGGAGCAGATCTGGCAGGCCGCGCAGTTCAACATCTCGATGGAGGCGCCGCCGTGAATGTCCTCGATCGTCTTCGCCCGATGCGCTTCGTGTCGTCCAACGGCAACGACAACCGGAGCCCGGCCCGCTACGAGGCGGTGCTGCGCCAGTTCAACTTTGACACGAGCCTTCGCTACCAGCCGGCGGGCGGGGACACCTTCTGCAACATCGCCGCCTGGGACGCTTCGCGCGCCCTGTGCTGCGAGGTACCCCACTGGTGGAACAACCTCAACGGCAGCTACGGGATGCAGGAGCTGGTCATCAATGAAGGGATCCTCTGGCTGGGCACGGAGGGTGTCGACTACGGCTGGACCCAGGTGGACGCGGACGCGGCGAAGGCGGCAGCAGCCCTCGGTCAGCCGACGCTCGTCACCTGGCGGAACCCGACGGGCCACGGCCACATCGCGTGGGTGATGCCGGATTGGACCTTGGCCCAGGCGGGAGCGTCTTGCGGGTACGGGATCTCCTTCACTTCCGTCTTCACGCCCGCGATGATGCCGCAGCTCGAATTCTGGACCCACTCCTGATGCACCGGAAGTCCTGGCTGCGCGCGTGGCGCTTCCGGTGGGCTCACCGCACCGACTTCAAGGCGGAGCCGAACACCCTCCGCCGGTACAGCACCCGCCGCGGTTTCAACAGGTACCACTTCCACCTCCGTGGAGCCTTCATCGGCTGGATCCACGGCTGACAGTGCAGTAGGTTCCGCCCACCGAAAAGGAGAAGTCCGATGCGAAAGCTGATCGACGGATTCAACGACGCGATGGACGCGGTGTACCGCCGCCCGTTCTGGTTGGGGGTGTACTTCGCGGTGATCTTCGCTCTGCCTCTTCTCGTGTTCGGTCTCGCGAGCAAGGCGTTTGGACAGGATGCGGGCCTGTCTCCTCCGATCCCCCCGGTTCCTCCGAGCCCGGCGGACGGCAACGCCTACGCGCAGCTCGTCCTCCAGGCGCTCGACTCGAAGAACTACCACTTGCTGGCGGCGCTCGCGGTCATCGGTTTGACCTGGGCGGCGAAGAAGTACGGGACGTCCATCCCGGCGCCGGTGGGTCCCTTCCTGAAGACGGATCGCGGCGGGGCCATCCTCGTCCTTCTGATGGGAGTCGGTGCGGCGATCGGCAACGGCCTCTACGCGGGCGCTCCGTTCAGCCTAAACTTCCTCGTCCACGGGCTCGTCCTCGGAGTCACCGCAGCCGGCGGATTCAATCTCGCCACCAAGATCTTCGGCGTCCAGGCTCCGCTCAACCCGGCGCCGGTGGTGAAGGCGATGGTGGCTTTGGCCCTGGTGGGGAGCCTCTTCTACGCGCGCCCGGCGCGGGCGGAGACCCAGGTGGGCCCCTTCACGATGAGTGTCGGCCCCACCATCCCCTTCCTCCAGTACGAGTGGAAAAACCCGCACCCGGCGAGCGTCGGCGCGGGCGCGGGGATGATGGCCTCTTTCTCCCTGCCGCAGCTCCAGATGACGCTTCTGGGGAAGTCCTACGACATGCTGGCGGTGAGCGGGATGGCCTTTGGGCAGCTCGTCTCTGGGCCCAGCGGCGCGGAGTTTGGACAGCTCAGCGCGGCGGTGGCCCTCACCACGCTCAACTCGCTGTTGGGCGTCGGCTACGGGCACGCCTTGCTCGACGCTTCCGGAGCCTTCCCGGGCGGTCCGGGTTTCCTCCTCCTCGTCTTCAGCATCCAGTTCGCGCTCGGCCCCTACTCGCCCCCGGTCGGCATCGCCAAGGGCCCCTCGGGAGTCATCCGCGGAAACACGCTCTACCTGGGCTGGTAGGGGGGAAGCGCCATGCACTTCGCCCACCGTCCCCTCGGGACTTCGGAACACACCTACAAGCTGCGCCCGTCGCCGCTGAACCACCCACTCGTGAAGGCGTCGATGGATCGCTGGGCGAAGGGCCTGCCGTCGCCGGTCCCGGCCTCGATGGGGGTGGCGCCGCCGGCTGGGGCGGATCTCTCCCCCTTCTTCGCGGGCATCCGGAATCAGGGCGGGGAGGGTGCGTGCACCGGCTTCGCCACCGCGCAGTTCCGCGAGGTCCAGATGGCGGCGCTGGAGTGGAAGGAGGGGATGGTGCCGGTGCCGCTCCCGCTCCGGCTCTCCCCAGCGTACCTGTACGCGCGGACGAGGATGGGTGAGGGGACGTTCCCCGCGGACTCGGGGGCGACGATGGCCGACGAGTTTGCCGTGCTCCAGGCGTACGGGGTGTGCCCGGAGACGGACATGCCCTACGACCAGGATCCCGCCGAGCCCATCCCCAACATCGCCGACGCTGCGGCGGTGGAATACCGGATCGGCCAGCCGACGATGGTGGACTTGGACGACCCGAAGAATGGGATGGCCGTCCTCAACGCGCGCCTCCCCATTGCGATTGCAATTCCCGTCTACGACTCCTTCGAGGGCCTGGGCGCGGGCGGGGTGCTGCCGGTGCCGGATCCGTCGAAGGAGGCGCTCCACGGTGGTCACGGAGTCCTCCTCATCGGCTACGACGCAGGGCGTCAGCTCTACAAGGGCGTCAACCAGTGGGGGACGAGCTGGGGCGCTGGGGGCTACTTCTGGATGCCGATGAGCGGGTACCCAATTTGGGAGGCGTGGACGGCGCCTTCGTAGGAGCTTCAGGGGAGCGGCGGAACAGGTCGGCCCGGCGGCCTCAAAGGGTGCGCTTCGATCCCCCCCGAAGCGCGGCTCACCGGGGCAGTTTCAATCGAACGGGTCTCCCACAATCTCCCCGAGGCGCTCCCGCGCATCTGCCGCGAGCCAGTAGCGGCATTTCTCGCAGGTGACCTTCTCGACCTCGGTCGTGCTCTCCGCCACGGACACCCACTCCATGCACGCTGACCACCGCTTCGGTTCGCCTGTGTAGGGGGCGAGGGGGAGGCCAGAAAGCTCCCGGGTGTGGTGGAGGATGCCGCTCAAATCTCGGGCGCCTTTCCGTCCCACGAGTAGTAGACGCGGGGAAAGCCGGAGAGCCTCTCAGCGACGTCGCGCTGGATCGCTTCGAGGCACGCCTTGCACGTCACGGCGAAGACCTCCGTGGTGATGGTGCAGATCCGGCCCGGGTACCACCGCTGGACCCACCGCATTCCGCGGCGGTGGACTGTGTAGCCGCTCTTGCAGGCGGGGACCATGCAACAGGAGTCGATCTCCTTCAGCACGAAGTGCCTCATCCGCCGCCTCGGAGCGCGGCGACGGCGAGCGCGGCGAGCTTCTCCAGGCACCTTTCGCAGGTGACCTTCTCGCGATCTGTCGTCACTTGGACCGTCATCGTCATCGCTCGCCAATGTCCGAGGCAGGCGGTCCAGGTATTTGGTCCGGGTTGGATTCCGTAAAGCGCGTAGTCCGTGGTGATGAACTGGTCGCGTCCGTAGTGCGTGACTTCCGCGAGGCTCACCCGCAAACGCCCGAGTTGCAGGAGAGCTTCGGGCAGCAGAGGTTCTGAGCGCCGTAGCAGCTCTGCCCCGCGGTCCCCGGGCCCCCCGCGTCGCACCCGCCAGGGATGTCGTAGCAGACGCCCGAGAGGCACGTCAGCTCGTAGCAGTTTCCCCCAGCGCAGGAGGGCGCCCCGAAGCAAAGGCGCGGCTCGGCGGTGTTGTCGAGGCAGCAGGCCGCTCCCGTGTACCCGCAATCCTCACACAGGAAGCCACTCCCACCGACGTAGACGCAGGCCAACCCCGCGTTGCAGTAGGGGTTTCCGCTTCCTCCGGGGGTGCAGCAAGCCGCGTCCTTCCCGCCGCAGGGGCCCGCGTCCGGCGTGCCGCCCGCGTCGCTTCCCGGGAAACCCGCGTCAAAGTTGCTTCCTGCGTCCTGGAGCGCGCCACCGTCCCCAGGAGGGCTTCCGGCATCCGGGGAGGGCCCAGCGTCGGGGGAAGGGCTCCCCGCGTCAGGGCGGGGCAGCCCGGCATCGGAGGACCCCTTCCCAGCGTCAGGTGTCGGACCCGCGTCCGGGTCCACCCCCGCGTCCTCCTGACTCGCTGCGTCAGGTTCCGGACTTCCGATCGGGGGGATACCGCAGGAAATCGAGGCTAGGACTAGGGCACCCTGGATGCTGAGGAACGTTCGTGGGGTACGGCTCACGGGGCACCTCCGGGATCTCCGCCAGCGAGCGGAGGAGCTTTCTGAAGTCGCTGAGGTACATCGCCACGACGGGTGGTCGGTGGGTGTCCTTCGCGACGACGAGGGGGAGCTTTCCCGCTTCGTCGAAGTAGGGGGCGCCGGCTCCGCGCTGTCGCAGCGCCTTTCGCGCAGTGTCCGCCTGGTGGAGGGCGCCTTGGATGCTGACCTGGACGTGGTGCTTTGCCTCGATCCAGAAGTAGGGGGCGCCCGCGACGTCCGGCGCCTCCGCGCCGTCCCGGTTCTGGACTAGGACGCGGGAGATCTTCTTGGCCTGGGCGGGGAAGATCTCCCGGAAAATGCGCACCACCTCGCGCTCCCAGTCGTGGCCCTTCCGTCTCGAAGCTCTCCCACCCATGTTCAGTTCCCTCCCTGCGTGGCACCGAGCCGGATGACCCGGGCGAAGTCGACGATCTCCGCGGCCGGCGGCAGGTTCCACTCGTCGATGAGCTGGGAGAGCGCGAGCGCGAGCATGAAGCCGGCGCACTCCGGGGAGCACGTCTGCGCGCGGACATCTTCGAGGAGCGCGCGGCCACCCTCCACCATCGGCTGCAAATCGTGTTCGTTGACGCAGGGGTTCAGCATCCGGTCTCCGTTATAGGGCCTTGTTCAGGGATGCAAATTCTCCGAACAGCTCCAGCGCCTTCTTGTCGTAGGCGGTGGCGGCCTCCTCGGGGGTGTCGAAGGTGCCGAGGTAGTAGTGCTTCCCGGCGCATGTGATGGTTGCTGCCCACCCGCGCCCGGATCTGTGTACGCCGCGGAATCCGGAGGTGTTGGTGCGCGGAAGGCGCCGGTTGGCCGCGTTCTGAGAGCGGGTGGAGATCCGGAGGTTCTCACGTCGGTTGTCGAGCCGGTTCCGGTTCCGGTGGTCGGTGAAGAAGCCTGGCGGGGCGGGCAAGAGCTGATCGTGCATGAAAGTCCGGCGCCGCTTTCCATCCCAGGGGTGAGACCTCGCGGCGTAGCCCGCATTCAGATGCCACTTGAAAGCGGAGAGGTGAGGGTAGTCCTCGTCATCCACCAGCGCGACCTTCCCTTGTGTGAGAGGGATCTCCTTCATCCATCCCCCAGATCTTGTCCGATTCTGGAGGGAAACGCCCCCAGAGGAACCTACAGTAACCGCAGGTCTTTCTACCTTTTTTCTAATTCCGCTTGCTTTTCCCCCTTCTCTCCCTCATACTTCTCCTTGTTGTTGACCGTGGTTCTCTGGCCCTCTCCCAGCCCACCGACGCGCTCCGCGTCGCGGCTCTGAAGCACGCACTGACGACCATCCACACCCCCGGCTTCGAGGAGGCGCACGGCGACGCGGGGCGCATCCACGTTGAAGGGCGCTCCGAGACCTTCCGCCGGACCAACGCAACGATCGGTCAGGTCCACTCCGCCCTCCGCGAGTGCATCATTGTGATGAGAAACCCGACGCAGACGACGGACGCAAACCGGGAGCTGACGATCGCGACCGCACAGAAGGTGCTGGACCTGTTGTAGCGGGATGGTTGCACGAGGGGCCGAGCGAATCGGCCTCTCACTGGAGCGATCCCGCTCCCACGAAAGAAAGGTAACGCCATGAGCCTCATCCGTACGCTGTTGCGAATCGCGTGGTTCACCCCCGGCCCGAAACACCGTTGGGGGTTGCCCCTCCTCTTCGAAGGCCACCCCGGCACCGGCAAGACGGCCAACGTGGAGCAGGAGGCGATGCTGTGCAGCCTCGATGCGGAGGTGCTGATCTCCTCCATCCGCGAGCCCTCCGACTTCGGCGGTCTCCAGGTCCCCGAGAAGAAGGACGGAGACAGGACGAAGCTCACCTTGCTCGCTCCCCCGTGGGCGGAGCGGCTCGCCGCTTCGAAGCACGGGCTCATCTTCGCCGACGAGCTGAACACCTCTCCCCCGGCGGTGCAGGCCGCTTTCCTCCGCATCGTCACCGACGCGGTGGTGGGGGACTTGAAGCTGCCGGACACCGTGCGGATCTGCGCGGCGCAAAACTCTGTCGAGGAGGCGGCGAGCGGGTGGGACTTGGCGATGCCGCTGGCCAACCGCTTCGGCCACATCAAGTGGGGGACTCCCTCCACGTCCGAGTGGAGTGACTGGCTCCTGACTTCGGGCAACGGCACCTCCCCGGACGGAAAGGTGATCAACCCCGAGAAGGAGGAGGAGCGGGTGATGGAGGCGTGGTCGGGTCCGTGGGCCGCTGCCCGGGGGCTCATCTCCGGCTTCGTCCGGGCGCGTCCGGAGCTGCTCTTGAAGATGCCGCCGGCCGGCTCGCCGGAAGCCTCCTGCGCGTGGCCGTCTCCCCGCACCTGGGAGTACGCGGCGCGGGCGCTGGCTTCGTGCGAAGTGCACGGGGTGGACGCGACAGTGGCAGACGAGCTGTTGGGCGCCTTCGTCGGAGTCGGCGCGGCGGCCGAGTTCATGGGCTGGCGCGCGAAGCAGGACTTGCCCGAGCCGGGGGATGTCCTCGACGGGAAGGTGAAGTTCAAGCACGATCCGATGCGGCTGGACCGTACGGCGGCGGTCCTCTCCTCCTGCGCGGCGCTGATGGTCGCGGAGAAGGACAAGATGAAGCCGGACGCGAAGAAGGGCCGCATGGTCATCTTCTGGACCCTGACTGATGAGGTCTCGAAGGAGGCGGCGGACGTCGCGGTGCCCGCGGGGCGCGTCATGGCCCGAGCGGGGTTGGCGGTGGGGAAGGAGGCGCAGCCGGCGCTGGTCCGGCTCCAGCCGATCCTCAACAACGCCGGAATCAAAGCTTCTTGAGCATTGCGGTCGGGGCGCCCTCTTCGCGGAGGGCGCTCCACCGGAGCGCTCACGCTCCCAAAGGAGACACCATGTACCTGACGAATCCGCAGTACCTGACGTTGGGGAGGCTTTTCGAAGACCTCCAGGTGGCGCTCGCCCAGGCCCAAACCACTCTCACCACGGCGAAGCTGATGTCCAGGCCGAGCCCGACGATCGTCCTGCGGCTGACGCAGAAGCGGGACGAAATCAAGAAGCAGGCCGAGCTGGTGGGGTTCATCCTCGACGACCAGAAGCGGGTGGAGCCGTTGCCGGTGGTCCGCGCCAACTTCGTTCCCAAGCTGCTCCCCTTCCCCACCCCCGAGGAGATTTCATGAACGCGAAAGACTGGCTGGCCTCCGCGCGGCTGATGGCAACTGTGAAGGCTCCCTACTTCACCACCGCCATCTTCCAGCTCATCCCCTACCCGACTCCGGGCCTGGGAACGTTCGCGGTCTCCGAGAAGGCGGTGATGATGTACGACCCGGAGCTGGTGAACAACCGGGAGTGGACGGTGGAGGCGACGGCGTGGGCGATCATCCACGAGGTCAGCCACTACATCCGAGGTCACCACGCACGGTGCCGTGACAACAACTTCGATCCGCAGCTCGCCAACATCGCCGAGGACTGTGAGATCAACGACGACATCATCAATGCGAAGGGGAAGCTTCCCGTAGATCCGTGCCTCCCCTCGAAGCTGAAGCCCCCGATGAAGGATGGGCTTCTGTTCGAGGAGTACTACCACTCCATCCGACAGCACGCGCAGAAGGTGCGGATGTCGGGCAGCGGAGACGGGGAAGGTGGTGAAGGCGACGCAGACGGCTCCGGGCAGATCTCCGGCACGAAAGGGCCGAAGGGTCCCGGAAACGGGAAGTGCGGCGGAGTTGCCGGCAACCCGCTCCCGGAGGAGGCGAATCTGCCGCCGGGCATGGGCCGTTCGGAGGTGGAGCAGAAGCGGGTGGCGAAGCAGACCGCGGAGGCCATTCGCGAGGAGGCGAGCAAGTCCCGGGGCACCGTCCCGGCGGGCCTGGCTCGGTGGGCGGAGGTGATGTTGGGGCCCCCACACATCCCCTGGCAGACGAAGCTGGCGCGGGCCTGCCGTTCCGCGGTCGCCTTCAAGGCCGGTGCCGTGGACTACTCCTACTCGAAGCCGTCCCGGCGTCAAGCAGCCCTCGGCTACGGGCCCGGCTTCCCCATCCTCCCGGCGCTTCGCGCGCCGATCCCCCAGGTGGCCATCGGCATCGACACCTCGGGCTCGATGGGGACGGCGGAGCTGGAGGAAGCGCTCCGTGAGTCGAAGGGCATCCTCAGTGCGGTCGGCGCGCAGGTGGACTTCCTCGCCTGCGACGCGGAGGTCCATGTCAAGGCGAAGGTCCGCCATTACAAACAGCTCCTGGGGATGTTGAAGGGGGGCGGAGGCACCGACTTCCGCCCCATCTTCGCAGCCGTGGAGCGGACCACCCCGCGGCCTTCCGTGTTCGTTTTCTGCACGGATGGGTACGGCCCGGCGCCGGCTCAGCCCCCGGCGGGGATGAAGGTCATCTGGGTCCTCATCGGCGGGACGCAGGCGCCGGCCCCTTGGGGCGAGGCGATCGTGGTGGACCGCAGGCCAGCAACAAGCACCTAGCTGCACAGGGGCGCTCGGGGAAGTCCCGGGCGCCTCGATGGAGCAACGGTGCTCCCAAAGAAGGAGAAACGAAAATGGGCGCAGTCAAGTCGAATGTCGTGGGTGGAGTGGTGGCGGTGCAGGACGCGGTGGCGACCGCCGGGTGCATTTCGTGGTGGAGGCTGTCCGGGGAAGTCGACCAGGACAAGCTCGCGGTTGCCTGGAAGCTGGCGGGGCTCCCCGAGGAGTCGCTTCCGCCGGTGCCCTCGGACTACCGGATCCTCCGGCGCGTCATGAAGGGCTACGAGAACAAGTCCACCATCGTCCGCACCCGGAAGGGGGACGAGAGGGAGATCGCGCTGTGCCGGCGCGAGGAAGTGGACGGCAAGCTCATCTTCCGCGAGGTGCTGAGCGCGGAGTGCGCGAAGACCGGCGGAGTCACCATCGCCAGCAACGAGTCGGAGGAGAAGACGGGCGCGGAGATCCAAGCGTCCTTCAACGCCCAGCTCTCCAAGCTGGACTCCTCCGACATCTCCAACTGGCTGGCGAAGCTGGTGCGGGAGGTGAACGCGGTTTCCTTGCGGGACATGGGCGGCATCTACTTCATCCCCTACGCGACGGTGGACCGCTGGCAGCGGATCATCACCGCGATCCGTTCGGTGTCGGGCCACTTCTTCGCGGAAGTCCCGGCCCTGAAGTCAGAGGAGGCGGTGGCTGCCATCCTTGACGCCATCACCCGCGAGGCGGAGGCGGAGGCGGCGCTCCTGGAGGAGGACTTGGGCACTCCCGACGCGGTGGGGGAGCGGGCGCTGAAGACCCGTGCCTCCCGATGTGCGGAGGTGACGGAGAAGGTGCTGGCGTACGAGGCGCTCCTGGACGTCAAGCTGGACGCGCTCCGGGGCCGGCTCGACGGGCTGAAGGCGAACCTGGCCGCGGCGGCGCTGGCGGCTGGTGGCGAGTCATGACCCGTCCGGAGATGCTGATCCAGTTGAGGAACGCCCGGGATGTTGTGGACACGGTTGTCCGGGCGTTGAAGGCGGAAGCGGGGGTGCCGGTCCCCTGCGCCGGGTGCGGCCACAAGCGCTACGCCAACTGGACCGCCGCGCAGGCGACGACTGAGCTGAGGGCGTTGCGAGGGAAGCTGGACAAGTGGATCGGGAAGCTCGGCCCGACCAACGCGGAGAAGAAGGCGGGGTAGTTGCACAGGGAGCCCGGGACGACTCGGGCTCCCGATGGAGCGATCCCGCTCCCAAAGGAGACCACCATGTACCGAATCCGTTTCGAGTCGGAGGTGCCGGACGTCATCCACCGGCTGAAAGACCTCCGCAAAGCACTCGCCTCGCTCTCTCTCAACCAGGGCCGCATCGCCCGCGCCAACGCACGCCGGAAGTACCTCCGCGCGGCGAAGGGCCTGCGCCACACCATCGATTCGCTCTACCCGGTGGTGCCGCTGAAGGCGAAGGAGCGTCCGCGAGGGCTCACCCCGGGCCAGCGTCTCGCGGCGCAGAAGCTTCGCCTGCGCGCGCGGGGGTGGGTGCCGATCCCCTACGCCCCGGGAACCTCGGCGAGATCCCTCCTCTTCGTCGCCTTCACCCAGGCCGGGCTCCGCGTGAAGACCCTCAACGGTCGCTCCGTCGACTCGTTCAACATGACGGTGGCTGCGGAGATCTGGGCGCCACAGTGGGCCATCAACATCGGCACGGACGCGAAGAAGCTCCGCGCCGCGAAGCACAACCCCGTCCTCCGCAAAGCGTACGCCGCGGAGGCGTTGCTCAAGGTGGGAGGTGCGCCTTGAAGTCCTACCCGGAGCACGAGAAGCAGGCCAAGATCCTCCCCTTCGCTCAGCGGGTCGGCGAGTTCATCGAGTGGTTGGGGGAGCAGGGCATCCAGCTCGCGGCGTACCACGAGCACACCGCCGCGTGCGCGTGCCCGGAAGCCTGCCGGCGCTCCCACCGCTGGCACTGTGATACGCCAAAGGACGTCCTCTACAGCCACAACGAGTCCATCCAGAGCCTCCTCGCGCGCTTCTTCGAGATCGACCTGAAGAAGATCGAAGCCGAGAAGGACGCCATGCTGAAGGAGCTTCGCCATGAAGCCTAAGTTCACTCCAGGACCGTGGTTCGCTTGCGTGGGGGATCACCCCTCGGTCAACCCCAAGACGACGGGCCCGGGTGGGCACGCCTTCCGGCTCTTTCCGCACCTCCACCTCGGAGAGCGGGACCACGACCGGACCTACGTGTCCGCTGACGGCAGCACGTGCTCAGCAACGTGCTCAGCAATGTCCCGCAACATCACCTTCAACGAGAGCGGGACGATCGCGAGCTGCGACGCGGACGCGCTCTTGGCCTCCGCGGCGCCGTTGGGCTACGCGCTCGCGGTCGCTGTCCTCGAAACACCGACCAACACGAAGCGGCTGATGGACCTGGCCAGGGAATTCTTGGCCAAGGCCCGTGGAGAAAAGCCATGAAGCCGGACATCGACGAAGTGCAGCGCATCGCCCGGGACGTCGCCGCCGGTTACGCCCGGCGCGGCTCCTACGGCATCGACAAGGCGGACCTCTTCCAGGAGGCCGTCCTGGCGGTGCTCCGGGCGGCGAAGACGTTTGACCCCGGGCGCGGTGTCCGCTTCGCCGCCTACGCGGGGAACGCCGCCATGTACGCGGTCCGCTCCTACCTCTGGCAGAACGGGACCCCGGTCAACTCCTCCCACGGTGAGCGTCACCGGCTTGAAGAGGTGCGCCGGCTCCCACTCTCGGCCACCGGCTTTCTCCGAGCGCCCGCGGCACCAGCGGATGCGCGTCTTCACGACGAGCGCTGGAAGGGCCGGGTGAGGGCCTGGGTCCGGGGGAACGACAGGAGTGGCCTGGGTCGGGAGGCGGTGATGTCGGATCGCTGGCCGCGGGAGGTGGCGGAGGAGGCGCGGGTGCCCGCGCGCCGGGTGCAACGGGCGGTGGAGAAGCTCCGGGCGCGGGCCCGGAAGGACGGTGAGCTGAAGCGGCTTTGGGAGGAGCGATGAACTACGGAATGAAGCGGCCGTGCGCGGACTGCCCCTTTCTTCGGAAGGGAGGCATCCCGCTCACCTCTGGGCGCATCGAGGAGATCTCGGAGACAGTCTTGGGCAACCCGGGAGGAACGTTCGCCTGTCACCAAACGACGGGCGTCAAGGGCGGGCCGAAGAAGGTGGAGGCTCACTGCGCTGGAGCGCTCATCTTCATGGAGAAAAATGAGGCCTCAACGCAGATGCTTCGGATCGCCAGTCGGCTCGGGATGTACGACCCAGCGCAGCTCGACGTGGATGCCTTCGATCTCGTCTACGACGACACGGACGAGTGGCTGGAGAACGGGGCTCTGCCGGAGCCGCGGAGAAAGCGCGCCCGATGAGAGAGCGTAAGCCACCCGTCCGCGTGACGCAGTGCAAAAACCCGCGGGGCGCGGGGCGCGGCTGGTTCCGCGTCTCCGCCCCACGGTGCAAGTCCATCTACGTCTTCAAGGCTCCGTCCCAGGCGAAGCTGGGGCCGCGGCGCGGGCAGATCTCTTGGGTAGGAGCTACCCGCCCGTTCATCGTCAACAACTGGCCGTACGAGTCGGTGAGGATCGTCGCCCGGTACGCCACTTTCGAGCGGGCCCTGTCCCGAGCGAAGAAGGAAGTCACCCGCCGCTGGACACAGGTCGTCCTGGGGTGGGAACTAGGAAAGACCCATGTCTATTGAAATCCTGAACCCCGCTCTCCTCCACACCGCGCCGGACAACCCGAACCGGATGGAGGAGGCCACCTACACCGCGCTCGTCGAGAACATCCGCAAGGAGGGCTTCCTCCAGCCGGTGCTTGTGGCGAGGGATCCAGCCGCACCCAGCGACGGCTACGAGATCATCGACGGCCACCACCGGGTTCGCGCGGCGATCGAGCTGGGCTACGACTCCATCCCCTGTGCCG
>Ga0210400_10000155_pt1 | contig 91992 bp, 88 predicted proteins | sample IncBWH26MmetaG_FD_155456 | JGI IMG/M metagenome (GOLD analysis project Ga0210400, IMG submission 155456) | Forest soil microbial communities from Barre Woods Harvard Forest LTER site, Petersham, Massachusetts, United States - Inc-BW-H-26-M | ecosystem: Environmental > Terrestrial > Soil >... | reverse complement strand
GCGGCGGTTGCCGAGCGCGAGGTTGTACTCGTTCGTGCCGCGCTCATCGCAGTTGCCCGCGATCTGGACCTTCACATCGGCGTACTTCTTCATGAAGTCCGCGATGCCCTGGAGCGTGCCGCGGTCGCCTTCCATGATGTCGGACTTGTCGAAGTCGAAGTGGATGTTCTTCAGGGCCGCGGCCTTGTCGGCGGCGTACTGCTTCATCTCGGCATCGCGGCGCTGCTGGGCCAGCTCTTCGGCGGTGGGGCCGACAGGAGCGGGCGGAGGCGCGGGAGCCTCGACAGGAGCGGGGGCCGGAGCGGGAGCGGGAGCCGGAGCCGGCTTCGGCTTGGAACAGGCGAGGCCGAACGCCAGGAGGGCGGACAGCGATAGGGGGGCGATGGATTTGCTCACACGCATGGGGTCTTCCTCCTTGAGTGGTTGGAACTGCGGAACAGCACTGTGTCCGAGGTTAGCAAGATCGGTGGGACTGCAAGGGTAAAACTTCTGTCATGGAAATGCGGGAAACCCTGGTTCACTGCACCCACCGCGGGCTCTGGACGGGCGCCAGCGGCGAGACGCGATCCACCTGGCGGCCGTCCAGGGAAGTCGAATAGAGTTGCATGGCTCCGGAGCGATTGCTGCTGAACACAAGATTACGCCCGTCCGGCGACCAGCTGGGCGATTCGCTCGTGCCCACGCCCGTCGTGATCTGGTAGGCCTTGCCTTCGCCCAGCTTGTAGACGAAGAGATCAAAGCGGCCCTCGAACCGCGATACATACGCGACCATATCACCCTTGGGACTCCAGGCCGGCGTGGCGTTGTAGGCGCCCTCGGAAGTGAGGCGGCGGATGTTGGTGCCGTCATCCTGCATCAGGTAGACCTGCGGGCCGCCCTCGCGGTCCGAGGTGAAGGCCAGCTGCGTTCCGCTGGGATTCCAGGTGGGCTCGGTGTTGATGCCGAAGCCGTCCGTGAGCCGGCGCACGCGGCCGGTCTGCACATCGAGCATCATGATGTCGCAGTTGCCGCGGCGGTCCCCCTGCACGAACGCGAGGCGTTTCCCATCCGGCGAGAAGCAGGGCGAGTTGCAGAGGCCCACGGATTCTCCTGCGGCGGGATAGAGCCGCTCGAAGGCGCCGCCCACGGCGCGCTGGCCCCAGATCTGAGGCGAGCCGCCCTTGTAGGTGACAAAGGCGATGCGGCCGTCGGGCGCCACAGTGGGCGAGAGCGTGAGGCTGCCGTAGCGCGTGAGCTCCACGATGCCCGCGCCGTCGCGGTCCATGCGATAGAGCTCCTTCACCCCCGGCGCCACCTGCTTCACGAAGATGAAGTGCGTGGAGGCGGTGCCGGAGACGCCCGTGAGCCACGCCACCAGCTGGTCCGCGGCGGCGTGGGCCACTTGGCGGAGCGGCACACGGCCTTGGAAGCGCTTCGAGAAGACGGCCTTCCCCGCCTTGGCGTCCACCACCTGGAGATCGAGAAAATTCTCCTGGTCCACGGTCAGTCGCATGGGCGCGATCCAGTCGCAGCCCGCGTCGCGCCAGCCGGGCCAGGTGGCCGCGTCGCCCGTGGCGGGCAGCGTCCCCTTGGCGAGGCTGAACACGCCGGAGTGTTCGAGGTCGGAACGCAGCACCTGGCTGAAGTCCCTATCCACCGAGGCCGGATCGCCACCCTGCACCGTGGCGGAGGGCAGGCCCAGCACCAGCTTCGCGCCGCTGGAGGCCTGGAGCACCACCTCCTGCGGGCCCTGCGGGGCTTGAGGTTTCGGCGCCTGGGCCGCGAGGCTCAACGCGAGAAGGGGAGAGAGGAACAAGGCAAGCGATCGCTTCATCGTCATGTCCACCATTCGGGAGAGTCTATCAGCCGTCCTCAGGGATGCCGCTCCGCCTTTGAAGGTCCGGGCCCGTGGCCAGCAGCAGCGCGAAGAGCCCGAGGCAGGGCCACAGCAGTGGCCAGGGGCTCACAAGGAAATAGGCCCGTGCCGTGGCGAGCATCTGCCCCCAGCTGGCCTGGTCCGGAGGCAGGCCCACACCGAGGAAGCTGAGGCCGCCCTCCACCAGCGCCACCGCGCCGATGCCTGCGGAGGCCTGAGCGAGCAGCACCGGAGCCATGCGCGGCAGCAGATGGATGCGGAGACGCCGCCAAGGCCCCGCGCCGTTCAACCTCGCCTGGAGGAGGCTGGGATCGTCGCGGAGCGCGTCCAGCTGCACGAGCGCCAGGCGCGCGTAGGCGATCCATCCGCCGATGGCGAGCGCTGTCACGAGCGCGCCGTAGCCGGGCCGGAGGAAGGCGAGCAGCAGCAGCGCCAACAGCGTCGCCGGCACGCTGGCCACGAGATCCGCGAGGCCCAGCACCACGCGCCGGGCTGGAAGCGCCGCCTGGGCGGCCAGCGCCATCATCACGCCCACAGCCAGATGCAGCGCCGTGAGCGCGAGCCCCAGCGTGAGCGACCGCGCCCCGCCCAGCCAGCACCTCGCGAGGAGATCGCGGCCCACCTCATCCGTCCCGAACAGGTGCGCGCCATCGGGCCCCTGCATCCGGTGCGCGAGATCCACGACACCGTCCCCACCGAAGGCCCAGCCCGACATGAGCAAGATAAGGAATCCCGCGCGGCAGCCGGATCTCATCGCAGCCTCGGATCGAGCAGGCCCTGGCCCCATTCCACCAACACCTGCGCGAGGACATAGAGCGCCGCGCCCAACAGCACCGTGGTCTGCACCAGGGGGAGGTCGCGCGTGCTGAGGGCGCCCACCAGCAGCGAGCCCAGGCCCGGCAGGCCGAAGATCGTTTCCGTCAGCACAGCTCCGCCCAGCAGCGCGCCCAACTGGAGGCCCAGCACCGTGAGCCAGGGCCCTGCCACGGCTGGCATGGTCCAGCGCAGCCACAGGCGGAATCTCGGAATGGCGAGCCCCTGCCACCAGCGCGGGCCCGAGGCATCGTACAGAGTCTCCAGCTGCGGACGCAGAATGCGCGCCTGATGGCCCGCCAGCGGAATGGCCAGGCTCAGCGTGGGCAGGATCCAGGCGGCCCATGTGTCCGTGCCCGACACGGGGATCCATCCCGCGTGCTGGGCCACGGCCCAGAGCAGCAGCGGCCCCAGCACATAGACGGGGCTTGCGATGGCGGCGGATTCCAGCGCGCGCACCATGCGCCCGCGCGGAATCGCCAAGGCCCATGCAAGCAGGGCCGAGATGAGAAGCGCCAGCAAGGCCAGTCGCAGGCTGACGGGGAAACCGCCGCCGATGACACTCGTGACGGAGCGGTGGTAGCGCAGACTCAGGCCCAGATCGCCGTGGAGCCAGCCGCGGGCCGACGCCATGAGCGCGGAGGCCCAGGACTGGTCCAGGGCCAGCGCGTGGCGGAGCGCGGCCACATCCGCCTCGGTAGCCCACTCGCCCGCGGCGATGCGCGCGGGGTCCTCCGGCAACCAGCGCGGCAGCAGCTGGACCGCCAGCCACACGCCCAGGAGTGTCGCGCTCGCGCGGGCCAGCGCGGCGGCGGCCCTTCTCACGGCATGCGCCCCAGCAGATCTAGCAGCGGCCCGTTCGCCTCAGGCACGCGCAGACGCGCGGCTTCGGCGGCCCTGAACCAGCCCCAGGCCAACGCTGTGCGGGGCAGCTCGGGCCCCTCCGACAGGAAAGGGTGGAGCGTGACCACGCGATCCGGATACGCGTGCGTGATCGGGTCGAGTGCGTGCAGCTCGCCCGGAGCCCAAGAGAGTTCTTCCAACATTTCGCGCCGCAGGGCTGCTTCCGGCGATTCGCCCGGCTCCACTTTGCCGCCGGGGAACTCCCAGACGCCCGCGAGGTGGCCCGAAGCGGGATCACGCCGCTGGAGGAACCAGCGCCCCTCACGCCGCAGCAGCGCGATCGCCACGGCGACGGTTTTCACGCGAGACCCTCTTCCTGGCTGGCCAATTTCGCCAGGCGGTCCGCGTAGCGGCGGCGCAGCGTCTCCACCCACACCAGCTTGAGGCGGCCGTAGTTGGGGCGGAGATCTGTCTCGATCCAGGCCTGGAGCGCCGCGACGGTGCGGGGCTCCTCCACCGTGCGCAGCAGGATGGCGCGGATCTCCTCATCGGGCCGCTGCATGGCCGCCACAGGCGTGTAGCTGATGCGGTGGATGCCGCTGGCGCCCAGCTCTGACAGGCGCTCGCGATGCTCCGGCGTGCCATAGCCCTTGTGCCGCGCGAAACCGTAGCCGGGAATGCGCTCGTCCCAGGTCCGCATGAGCTCGTCCCGGTGCGTCTTCGCCAGCACGCTGGCGGCCCCGATCGCGCAGCTCAGCGTGTCGCCGTCCACGATGAGCCGCTCCGGGATGCCCGTGCCCGGCGCCTGGTTGCCATCCACGAAGAGGATGCGCGGCCGCAGGGGCAGCTCCATCACCGCCTTCCGCATGGCATGGAGCGTGGCCTGGAGGATGTTCTCGCGATCGATGGCGAAGGGGTCCATCTCGGCGACGGCATAAGCCGGGAGAGCGGATTTCAATTCCACGGCCAGCGCCTCCCGCGCTTCGGGCGTGAGCTTCTTGCTGTCCTTCACCTCGCGCAGCACATGGCGCCAGCGCCTGGCCGTGGCGCCATCCAGCACCGCGCAGGCCGCCACCACGGGCCCGGCCCAGGCTCCGCGGCCAGCCTCATCAACCCCGCCCCAGACGATGCCAGGGGGGACATTGCCGAGGTCCCAATCGAGCGGATTCACGGCTTCAGGCTACGGGCTTCGGGCTTCGGGCTCCAGACTTCAGCACTGAAGCGAAAACCAGGCGATGAGCCAAGTGTCCATCACGCCCCTGAAATGGCTCCTGGGCGGTCCGGGGTGGTAGATGGCTTTGATGGGGATGTGGGCCCAGCGAAGCTTCCAGTCGGCGGCCTTCATGGCCATCTCCATCTCGATGGCGAAGCCGGTGGAGCGGAGGTCCAGGCGGTCGAGGACTTTCTTGCGGATGAGGCGGAAGCCGCTCTGGCTGTCCTCCCACTTCACGCCGGCGATGCGGCCCAGGGTCCAGCTGCCCAGGGCGTTGGTGCGCCAGCGTTTTGGCGGGATGCGGTCCCGGTCCAGGAGGCGGCTGCCGATGAGGAAGTCCGATTCCGGGTGCTCCGCGAGGTGATGGAGGAAGGCCGCGAAGTCCGCGGGGTCGTGCTGACCATCGCCGTCGATGAAGAGGTAGTAGTCGAAATCATCCTGAGACAAATAGGCGATGCCCGCCCGGATGGCCTGGCCCTTGCCGCCGCCCTGCCCCGGCTCGAGCCTCAGCACTTCGGCTCCTGCGGCCTTGGCGGCCTCTTCCGTGCCATCGCTGGAACCGTCATCCACGACCAGCACGCGGTAGAGGCCGAAAGGGCGCAGGCCCGCCACGACGCCGCCCACATGGTCGGCCTCATCGTGGGCGGCGATGACGGCGGCGATCCTCACGGAGCTTTCAGCCCCTTGCGCTTTTCCGGCGCAGGGAACGGCTGGCCCGTCCAGGCCGTGAAGGCGGCCTTCTGCGCGTCCGTGGCCGCGGCATCGGTGTTCAGCGACCAGGTGCGCATGGGGTTCTCCGCGACCGTGAGCTTCGTGGTGAACACGCGGCCGCGGTTCACGGCGATGACCTCCACCGTGCCGCCGGGATCGGCATCCGCAAAGCGAGCCGTGGCTTCCGCGCCCGTGGCCACGCGCCAGCCGTTCACCGAGAGGAGCTCCATGGGATTCGCCAGGCCCGCCGCCTCCGCGGGACTGCCAGGGATGACATTCTGGACGACGGTGCCTGCGGAGGTTCCGTTGCCGAAGTTGAGCCCTGTCCAAGCCTTGGCGCGGCGCACGGCCTCGGGATCCTTCTGGTCATCGGGACTGAGCGATTCCCAGGGCGCCTTGGCTTCCAGCTTCAGACCGAAGGCACGCTCCAGCGGCGAACCGTCCAGCTCCTTGCGGCCGCGCACATAAGCGTCCCAAAAGGGTTCCGGATCCTGCCCGGAGATGTCACAGAAGGCCTTGCGGATATCCGCGTCCGTCACGCCCTTCTCGCCGCGCTCCTTCCAGAGCCGCGCGAAGAGCTCTGGCATGCCGGCCTTGCCGCTCGTGGCTTCGCGCAGCGCGGCCTCCATGAGCAGGCCCACGAGCTGGCCCTTGCCGTAGTAATCGATGCTGCTGTTGGTGGAGAACTCCGTGGGCTTGTAACCCCGAATCCAGGCGTCATAGCTGGACTCCTCCAGGCTCTGCTCCTGGCGCCCCGGCGTCTGGGAAAGCCGGGTCCACCCGCCGCCGATGCCCTTGGCCACGGAGCTCCAGGGCACCACGCCCGCGCGGAGGACGATGACATCCTCCATGTAGCTGGTGACGCCTTCGTGGAACCAGAGCTGCTTCGTGTAGTTCTCGCCAGCGTAGTCGAACGGGCCCAGCACGGGATCGTGGATCCGCTTCACATTCCAGGCATGGAAGAACTCGTGGGCGATGAGCGTGGCGAGCCGCCAGTAGCCCTCGGGCTTGTCGAAGATGAACGGATCACAGAGCAGCGAAGTGCTGGACTTGTGCTCCAGGCCCCCGCCCGTCTTGGGGCTGAAGGTGAGGAGGAACACATAACGGTCGAAGGGGAAGCCGCCGAAGATGGCGCCCGCCGCGGTGACGACCTTCTCCGCGTCCGCGGCCATGCGGGCCTCATCGCCGTTGTGGACGCCCGTGATGGCCATCTCGAAATCGGCGTTGAGGGCGCGGAAGCGGTGGAGGTGGAAGGTGCCCAGCTCCACGGGCGAATCCACCAGCGTGTCGAAGTTCCCGGCGGCGTACGCGCCACCCCTCAAAGGCATCGCTGTGGCGATCTTCCAGTCTCCGGGGAAACCCTCGAAGCGGATCTCGTAGGGCCGGCCGAGATCCTTCTCGATGTAGAGGAAGGTGGAGGCGCCCACCAGATGGGCGTGGGCGCCGTCCATGTGATTGGTGCGCACCGAGAGATCGTTGCCGTAGACGCGGTAGCTCACGGTGACGCCGGAAGCCGCGGGCAGTCTCCAGCTCTGCTTGTCCACTTTCTGGAGCGGCAGCGCGCGGCCTTGGCCATCCTTTGCCTCCACGCGGTCCACGAAACGGGCGTAATCCCGCACGAGGTAGGAGCCGGGTGTCCAGGCCGGCAAGGCCAGCACGGCGCCCTTCTTCGTGGCGCCGTCCGGCAGGCGGAGCGTCACTTCAATCTGATGCTGGGCCAGATCCAGAGGGCGGACGGTGGCCTGGATGGGCGGTTCGGCGGCGGCCATGATCCCCCCGGCGCAAGAGATGATCAGCGAGCAAAACAGAGCCTTCACGCGCGCCTCAGGCTTCCATGCCACGGAGCCAGCGCTGGGTGGCCCAGTCGGCCTCCGCATCGCCCGCGCCGTACTCGGGGCGCCGGAGCTTCTCCTCCGCGAGCGAGTTGAAGATCCCCGTGTAGAGCAGCATCTCCTTGCGGGCCTGGTCGAAGTCGCAGGCGAAGGCGGTGTGGATGAAGAGGCCGATGGGGCTGAGGCCTTTCTCCACGAGGGGCATGAGGTCGCGGAAGCCTGAATCAGGGCTGGGCACGGCGATGGAGCGGAGGATGAAGCCCGTGAATTCCGGGAACTCCTGGAGCGCCGCCAGGTAGTCGCGGCCGAGGCGGCGGCAGGCCTCCGTGCGGACGGCCGGATCCTTCAGCTCGAGTTCCAGGAGCGGCTTCACGATGGCCTGGATACGGTGGGCCGTGGCGGCCATGGACACGAGGCAGAGCTGGCGGAAGAGCCCTTCCTTGCTGATGAAGTGGTAGTAGAGCGTGGGCTTGGAGACGCCCGCCTCCTCGGCCACCTCCCGCACCTGCACACCGTCATAGCCGCGCTTGGCGAAGTGGCTGAGGGCCACGAGCAGCAGCTTGGCCTTGATCTCGCCGCGCTCCGAAAGCCGCTCCAGGCCCTGGCGGAAATCCAGGCCTTCGGGAAAGCCCAGCGTTTCCGGGCTGAAGACGGGCGTCATGTCGTGGGGCGTGTGGGTCATGGGATCTTTGGGAAAAGGGAAGTCTATCAGTGGACGGCCGCCCGCCAGGGGAGATCGGCCACCACCTCCGCCTCGCGGTCCAGCCACCAGTCCAGGCGGGCCCTGGCCGCAGGCCCCGCGTGACCCTCCGCCAACGAGAGGTAGGCCAGCGCGTGGCCCGCCTCGCAGCGTTCCAGCTCAAAGAGGAAGGCCAGCCATTCCGCCTTCCCCAATTCCGCGTGGGCGCCCGCGGACCGTTCCAGAAGATGGAGCCGCTCGCAGCTCCGGGCCTCGATTAGAGCAGCGATGAGGAGGCGGTCCAGCAACGGATCGTGGCCCTTGCGGCCTTTGCGGTCGGCTTCCGCGATGGCGAGCAGCCCTTGGGCGTAGCGGTTGCCGCCATCGGGACGCAGGCTCCAGCCGAAACGCTGCAAGGCCTCCAGCACGCGGCGGAAATGGTTCAGTTCCTCCTCCGCCAGCTTCGCCAGCAGCAGTGCGGGGCGCGGCTCGCCAGGAAAAGCGTGGAGCAGGCTGAGAGCTGCGAGGGCGGCCTTCTTCTCGCAGTGCGCGTGGTCGGAGAGGAGGCCTTCGGGATCCGCCAGCGCGGCCTTAGTCCAGGCGGCGGGCGTCTCCACCCGGAGAGGTAACGGCGAGCGGAAGCTCATAGCGCCCCCAGCCGGAGGAAGATCTCACGCCAGGTTTCGGGCAGCGCGCTGGCGTCGCGGGCGATGGTGCCTTCATCGCCCCGCACGAAGGGGCCCGTGCGGCCCTGTTCGCCGTGCGCTTCGATGTTCCGCAGCGTCGCCTCCGCCAGGGAGAGGAAGCCCTTGCCCGGCAGCATGACGCCCTGCTCCGCCATCATCCGCGCCGCGCCTAGCCAGAGCGTGGCTGCATGGCCGGAGCTGAGGACGGCGCAGGCGTGGTAGAGCGGCTTCAAGTCCCCCGGGAGGTCGAAAGGCGCGAAACCGAGGTCGCGGAAGGCCTCCACGAGCAGCGCCGGCGCCGCGCCCGTCACGGCCAGGGGCGTGCCCTTCCAGTCCGCGGCCCGGCCATCGAAGCTTGTAAGCGGATGGAGGCTCGGTACGCCGTCCAGATGCAAGCTGCCGGAGAGGTGCGCGCAGCGGCCCGGGAACCTCCCGGCGAGTCCCGCGATGGCGTCATCGGGAACGGCCAGCAGCACGGTGCCATCCGGAGCCGCATCATGAGGCAGCAACCGCGCGCTGCCGCCCCACGCCTCCGCCAGGGCGCGGCCCGCGCGCCCCCGGCCCAGGATGGAAAAGGATTCCTGCATGGCTTCAGTGTCGCCGAAGATGGGTCTATCCATGGAGCGCCACCGCCCTGTCCCGACCTTCGAGCCTCCCTGGGGGCTGCCACCGGACCTTCCCTGGGCCCGGTTCCTGCGCCTGCTGCGGCGGCCCGATCCGCCCCGGGGCTGGCTGGAAGCTGCGGCCTCGCTGGATGATCTCCGCCGCCGTCCCCTGCTGCTGCGCTGGATCGCCCAGCATCCGAAAGCCCCCGCCCACCTCCGCGCCGCGCTCCTGGGCCGCTTGCCCTGGCGCGCCCTCGCGGCCATCGCCCACGATGCCTCGGCCCATCCCCAGGCCCGCGCCCAATCCGTGGAGCGGCTCGCGCAGGGCTGGCCGGGCCTCTCCACGGGCGAGCGCCGTTCCCTCGCGTTGCTGGCACCGCGACCCCTGTGGCGGCTCGCCTGGAAAGCGCCCGACACAGGCGTGGTGAGGAACCTCCTTCTCAACCCCAAGCTCAGCCTCGAAGGCCTGCTAGCGCTGGTCCAGCCTCCGCTCACGCCCGCCCAGGCGGAGGCACTTCCGCAAAGTCTCTGGCGGGACTCCACCACGCTGGCCATGCAGGTGCTGCGGGCGCTGGATCGGACCCTCGCCCTCCCCGAGCCTGGGCTCGTGCTGGGGCAGGCCGCGCCATGGATCCGCGGACTGGGCGCGGAGGAAGCCATCGAGGCTGCATCGGGAATCACACACCCCGCGCTGCGCAGGATTATTCGTGCCAGGGCTGGTAGCTTCTTGGAATAAGTCTAGAATCCGGATCACGACATGACGAGGCGGCCCGAGGTTCCGAGGCGAACATCATCCCGTGGCGCGGAAAGCATGCCCGCGCGCGGTGAGGCTTCGGATTTCGAGGAGCTGTTCAACCACCTCCCTCACCCGGTTTTCATCTTCGACAAGACCAGCCTGCGGTACCTCGCCGTGAACGAGGCCGCCATCCGCCGCTACGGATGGAGCCGCGAGGAATTCCTGGAGATGACGATCCTGGATATCCGCCCGGAAGAGGACCGGGAAGCCTTCTTCGAGCAGATCAAGGATTTCCCCCCCGAGCGCCGGATGAACGGCGACTGGCGGCACCGGACGAAGGACGGCACCGAGTTCGCCGTGGACATTGACGCCCGGAACATCCGGTTCCAGGGCCGCGATTGCCGGCTCGTCCTCGCCCAGGACGCCTTCGAGCGGAAAATGGCCTGGCGGGCGCTGCAGGAGACCCAGGACATCTACTCCGGGCTGGTGGAGAACCTGTCGGAGGGCATCGCCATCCTGGACGAGGAAGGCCGCTTCCTTTTCGTGAACTCAGCCTGCGGACAGATCTTCGGGGTCGCCGCCGACACCCTCCTAGGCCGCACGACACTGGACCTGGTGGCGCCGGAGTCCCGCGACCACCACGCGCGGCAGCTCCAGCAGCGCGGCAAGGGAGAGGCGGGCGCTTACGAGCTGGAGGTCGTCCGCGCGGACGGCGCACGGCGCTGGCTCGCCGTCCGCACCACGCCGCGCACGGACTCCTCGGGGCGTTTCGCGGGGAGCGTGGCCAGCTTCTTCGACATCACCCAGCACCGACTGGCGCTGGAAGCGCTCCAGCAAAGCGAGGCGCGCTTCCGGAGGCTGGTGGAGATGCTTCCCCAGGGGGTCGTCACCTACCAGGACGGCAAGATCATCTACTCGAACCCCGCCGCCTCCGCCATCACCCGCACGGACCCGGACAAGGCTCTGGGAAAACCCATCCTGGAGTACATCCATCCTTCCCACTGGCCCGCTATCAAGGAGCGGTTCGCCCGCATGCTCCAGGGCGAGGAGGTGCCCGCCATGGACTACACCTTCTGCCGCGGGGACGGCACGGAGGTGCAGGTCGAGGCCCACGCCCAGATCCTCGAAGGGGGCGAGCGGCCCGTGATGATCTCGGTCTTCACGGACCTCACCCGCCGCATGGAGATGGAGCAGGCCGTCCGTGAAAGCGAGGAGCGCTACCGCTCCGTGATCGAGCAGGCCCAGGACATGATTTTCCTCGTGGACCTGGACACGCTCTCCATCGTCCAGGCGAACCAGGCCTTCCACCGGACCCTGGGCTACGACCCGTCCGCCCTGCCCGGCCTCAGCCTCTACAGCCTCGTCGACGCGGACACGGAATCCGTGCGCCGCAACCTCGCCCAGGTCGCGCAGCTCGGCAACGCCTCCATCGGCCGCCGCGTCTACCGGCACGCGGACGGGACCACGCGCGAAGTGGAGGTGACAGGTTCCTTGCTCAGAAGCGGAGGACGGAGGCTCATGGTGACCCTGGCCCGCGACATCAGCGAGCGGATCGCCACGGAACGGGCCCTCCAGCAATCGCAGAAGCTGGAGAGCCTCGGCATCCTGGCGGGAGGCATCGCCCATGACTTCAACAACCTGCTCACGGCCATGATGGGCAACCTCAGCCTGGCCCAGCTCAAGAGCCACGCGTCCTCTCCCAGCTGGCCCTACCTGGACGCGTTGGAGAAGACGCTCCAGAAGGCGGCCGACCTCACGCGGCAGATGCTCGCTTACTCCGGCAAGGGCCGCTTCATCACCCAGGTCGTGGATCTCAACCAGGTGGTGGAGGAGATGACCCACCTGCTGTCCGTGTCCATCCCCAAGACCATCTCCCTCCGTTTCGACCTCGGCAAGAACCTTCCGCCTCTGGAGGCCGATCCCGCCCAGCTCCAGCAAGTGGTGATGAACCTCGTCACCAACGCCTCCGACGCCATCGGCGACAAGGACGGCGTCATCCGGGTGACCACGAGCCTGGTGACGCTCGATTCCGGCCGCATCGCCCAGGACTTCCCTGCCCAAGCGGTGGAGGCCGGCCCTCACCTCGTCCTGGAGGTCGCGGATTCCGGATGCGGCATGGACGGGGAGACGCTGCAGAGGATCTTCGAACCTTTCTTCACGACGAAAGTGAAGGGGCGCGGCCTCGGGCTCTCCGCCATGCTCGGCATCCTGCGCGGCCACCGCGCGGGCATCCGCATCACCAGCGTGCCCGGCCAGGGGACGGCCTTCCACATCTACCTTCCCGCCAAGGCGGGAGCCGTGGCGGAGGAGCCCGCCCCGCCCCCATCTCTGACGCTCCAGCCCGCCGGCGCGGTGCTGGTGGTGGACGACGAACCGGACATCCGTGAAAGCGCCGTCGAGCTGTTCCGCCTGCTGGGGTTCGAAACGGTCTTCGAGGCCTCCGACGGAGCCGAGGCTCTTGAGGTCTTCCAAGCCAGAGCCACGGAGATCTCGCTCGTGTTCATGGACCTCACCATGCCGCGGATGAGCGGGCGGGAGGCTTTCCGGGCCTTGCGCGAGCTCGATCCCGCCGTCCTCGTGATCCTCACATCGGGATTCAACGAGGAGGCGGGCCTGGATGGTGACGAGCGGCCAAGCGCTTTCCTGCAGAAACCTTACCGTTTCATCCAGCTCCGCAACGCGGTGACGAAGGTCCTCCAGAAGAACGGGGACTAGAAGGCCCTACTCTGATGGCATGCGTTTCTCATCGCGCCTCCCTGCCAGCACAACCCCCAACACGCTCAGCGCCGCGCTCGCGGGCCGGCGGGAAAAGGGCCGCGCGATCCTCGACATGACCGTGTCGAATCCAACCCTCTGCGGCTTCAGCTATCCCGAAGCCGCCATCCGCGAAGCGCTGGGCGCCGCGTCCGTCCTGCGCTACGCGGCGGACGCCCGGGGTTCCTTGCCGGCGCGGAAGGCCATCGCGGCCCATCACAGCCATGGCTTGGACCCCGGGGACCTGTTGCTCACAGCCTCCACTTCCGAGGCATATGCGCTGCTTTTCAAGCTGCTGGGCGACCCGGGTGACGAGGTGCTCGTCCCCAGTCCCAGCTATCCGCTCTTCGACTGGCTGGCGCGGATGGAAGGCCTCGCCGCCGTCACGGTCCCCGCCTGGTTACACGAGCGCTGGGACCTCGACATCACCGCGCTGGAACAGGCCTGCACGGCCCGGACCCGCGCGATCTGCTTGGTGAACCCCAACAACCCCACGGGCCAGTTCCTCTCCCGCGCGGAGTGGCGGGCGCTCACGGAACTCTGCGCACGCGAACATCTCGCCCTCATCGTGGACGAGGTGTTCGCGGACTTCCCGCTGGAGCCCGAGGCTGACCATCTGCCCACGGCGCTGGAGGACAAGACCCCGCCCTGCCTCGTTTTCGTGCTGTCCGGGCTCAGCAAGGCCGCGCTCCTGCCGCAGGTGAAGCTGGGCTGGATCGCGGCGCGAGGGCCGGAGGCGCGCGCGGCCTTGGAAGCGCTGGAGTTCATCGCCGATCAATACCTCAGCGTGAGCGCCTCCGCCCAGGCCGCGGCGCCGGCTCTCCTGGCCCTCGCGCCCGCCCTGCGGGCCCAGGTCCGCGCCCGCGCGACGGGGAATCTCGCGGCTCTGGACGCTTGGCTGGCGGTGGAACAGAGCTGCTCCCGTCCGCCCGTGGGCGGCGGCTGGTCGGTCCTCCTGCGCCGTCCTGCGGTTGAGAGCGATGAGACCTTCGCGTTGCGCCTCCTGAAACAGGAGGGCGCGCTCGTCCATCCAGGCCACTTCTTCGACTTGCCCATGGAGGGATTCCTCGCGCTCAGCCTGTTGCCGCCGCTGGAGACATTCAGGAAAGGCCTGGATGCCCTGTCCAAGGCCCTGCCGAATCGCTAAGGTGGAAGAGCCTCCATGACACCCAGCCGTTCCCTCGCCCTCAAGGCCCTGGCAGTAGCCGTGATCTACGCGGTCCTGGGCCAGCTCAGCGTGTATCCGGCCATTCTCGGCTCCATCAACATGGAAGCCATCTGGCTGCCCAGCGGGTTCCTCTTCGCCGTGCTCATGCGGTCACCGAGGCGGCAGTGGGCCCTGCTGCTGGGACCCGCGGTCCTGGCCGGGCTGGCCGTGAACTGGTACCAGATGCGCGTCTTCGTGCCGAGCTTCGCGTTCGCGCTCACCGACCCGCTGGAGGTGTTGGGAGGGGCCTGGGCCGCCACCGCGCTCCTCAAAGGGAGGGCCATGGACCTGAGCCGGACCTCGGACGCCCTCATCCTGGGCCTGGCGGGCATCCTGAACGGGCTTGTGGCGGGACCCATCGGGCTTTTGGCGGCCCGCGCCGGCGGCCTCACCATTCCGGGCGAATTCATGGGCCTGGTCTGGGGAAATTCGGTCCTGCTCAGCCACCTCTTCATCGCCCCGCTGATTCTGGCCTGGCCCACGATGGGCGCGAACCGGAGCCGCGTGCTGGGGGAGTCCATCCTGTGGATGGCCCTGTCGGCGGGCGTGACGCGCTGGGGGCTCCATCACGGCGCGCCGGACGGCGTGCAGGGCCTGCTCATGTTCCTGCCGTTCCCGCTCCTGGCCGCCGCGGCGGTAAGGACGGGCCCCTGGGGCGCGAGCCTCGCGCTCGCGGGCGTGTCCTTCACGGCCCTGCTGGAAAGCTCCCACGGCCACGGCCCCCTGCCCACGCAATCGCTCACGCCGGACCTGGTGATGGTCTGGATGCAGATGTTCCTCGGCACCGAGACGGCCTCCATCATGATCCTGGCCTGCGCCTCGGAGGCCCAGAAACGCGCGGAAGGCTCGCTGCTGGAGAGCGAATCGCGCTACCGCACGCTCGTGGAGCAGTTCCCGGACGCCATCATCCTGCGCGACGGATCGCGCATCCGCTACGCCAACCCCGCGGCCGTGAAGCTCTTCGCCGCGCCAGACGCCGCCGGGCTGGAGGGCCGCTCCATCCGCGAATTCCTGGAGCGCCAGGAGGCGAGCAGCGGGGAGCTCACGCGGTCGGGCGTCCACCGCTACACGGCCGCCCTGCGCGAACGGATGCTCAAGACCCTGGACGGCCGCGAGGTGCCCGTGGAAGTGACGGACATCAGCATCGCGCTCACGCAGGGACGGCCCCTCATCCTGGATGTGTTCCGGGACCTCACCAAGCGCCGCGCGATGGAGGACGCCCTGCGGCGCTCCGAGCAGGACTTCCAGCGCTTCTTCGACATGGCCCCCATGCCGCTGGTGCTGGCGGAGCGGCCGGATGGCCGCGTGCTCAGGGCCAACGCGCTGGCGGTGGAACTCTTCGAGGCCGAAGGCGCGGATCTCGAAAGCCTCCGCACCGGCGATTTCTATGTGCGCGCGGAAGACCGGACGCGCCTGCGGGAAGCGGTCGCGGCCAGGGGCCGATTGGACAGCATGGAGGTGGATGTCCTCACCCATAAGGGCCGCCTGCGCCGCGTGCTGGCTTCCGCGGCCCTCGTCTCCTACAGCGGCCGCGACGCGCTCCTGGCGGGCTTCATGGATGTGACATTGCGCATGAAGACCGAGGAGGCCCTGCGCCAGGCGCAGAAGCTCGAAAGCCTCGGCCTCATGGCGGGCGGCGTGGCCCACGATTTCAACAACCTGCTCACGGCGCTCATCGGGAACCTGGAGCTGGCCCGCCTGGCCCAGCAGGAGGAGATGCCCGCCGAGCTGTTCTTCGACGCCATGGCCGCCACGCTCCGCCGCGCGGGCGATCTCTCGCGGCAGATGCTGGCCTATGCGGGCCAGGCCCAGGTCGAGATCCTCCCCGTGGACATCAACGCCTCGGCCCGCGAGCTGGCGGCGCTCATGGCCGCCTCCATGTCCAAGAAGATCGAGCTGCGCTTCGACTTGGCGGAGGACCTGCCCTTGGTGGAGGGCGACCCCGTGCAGCTCCAGCAGGTGCTGCTGAACCTCGTCACCAACGCGGCGGACGCCATCGGCGGCAACGAAGGCGCCATCACGCTCAGCAGCCGCGTGGAGGACGCGGCGCCGGACACGGAACCCGGGAGCCACCCCGGCCGCAGCGTGGTGCTGGAGGTGCGGGACACGGGCGTGGGCATGAGCGAGAAGGTGCGCGCCCGCATCTTCGACCCCTTCTTCACCACCAAGGCCGCGGGCCGCGGGCTCGGCCTCTCCACGCTGCTGGGCATCCTGAAAGCCCACCACGCCTCCGTGCGCGTGGACAGCGAGCCGGGCTCCGGCAGCCGCTTCATCCTGCGCTTCCCGCTGCCGGAGAAGCTCTCGATCCCCCGGCCCGGCGCCACCACGGGCCCCTTCTCCATCGAGGGCCTGGAGGGCCTCGTCCTGCTGGTGGACGACGAAACCGACATCCGCATGACAGCCGGTTCCCAGCTGCAGCGCATGGGCCTCCATGTGGTGGAGGCCGCGGATGGCCGCGAGGCGCTGCGCGAAGTGGAGCGGCACAGCGCCGCGTTGAAGCTCGTGATCCTGGACCTCTCCATGCCCCGCATGGACGGCGCCGAGGCGCTGGCCCGCATCCGCGAGACGCACCCGGCCCTGCCCGTCATTCTCAGCAGCGGTTTCGATCCCAACCAGCGGACCCCGGAACTCCTCAAGCAACCCAAGACCTGGTTCCTCCCCAAGCCCTACCGGCTCTCCGAACTGCGCCGCCTCGTGGGCGAGGTCCTGGCCACCGGCTGATCAGCCGCTCCAGACTTCTGAGAAATCCGGCTCCCGCTCATCCGGATTCGCGTGGCGGATGGCGCGGAAGCGGTCGAGGTGGGCGTCGAAAAGCGAGAAGAGGTCCGGGTCCAGGTGCGAGCCGGCGCGCTTTCGCATGAATTCGATGGCCAGTTCCTCCGGCCAGGGATCCTTGTAGTGGCGCTTGTGGACGAGGGCGTCGTAGACATCCACGATGGCGGTGATGCGGGCCTCGACGGGGATGCGCTCGGCGCTGAGGCCTGTTGGATAACCGCTGCCGTCCCATTTCTCGTGGTGGCAGGCCGCGATGCGCGCGCCCATCTGGATGAAGGGAACGCCGGACCCCTTGAGGATGGCCGCGCCCTTGCTCGTGTGCTGGCGCATGACGATCCATTCCTGGTCCGTGAGATCGCCGGGTTTCAGGAGCACGGAATCGGGGACGCCGATCTTGCCGATGTCGTGCAGGGGCGCCGCGGCGCGGATGCAGTCCACTTTGTCGTCGTCCCAGCCCAGCAGGCGGCCCATCTCGGCGGCATAGAGGCCGATGCGCCGCACATGGGCGCCCGTCTCGAAGTCGCGGTACTCGCAGGCCGACAGCAGCCGCAACGCCACCTCCTCGCGGCTGGACCGGATCTCCTCCGTCTGCTCGCGCACCTTGCGGGCCAACACCTTCTCCCTGTCCTGGAACTCGATCTCCAGCAGCCGCCGCCGCAGGGCGCCGCTCACCTGGACCACGATCTCGCGTGGCTGGAAGGGCTTCACCACATAGCCGAAGGCACCGTGGTGCAGGCAGTCGATGGCCAGGCTCGTGTCGTCCATGGCCGTCACCATGACGAAGGCCACCTCGGGGATCCGGTGTTCCAGGCTCTTCACCAGGTCCAGCCCGCTGTCGCCGCCGGGCATCTCGATGTCGCTGAGCACCAGCTGGACCGGGTGGGTCTCGATGAGGCCCCTGGCCTCCTCCGCGCTGGCCGCTTCCAGCACCTGGAAGCCCTCGTGCTGGAGGATGTGGCGGAGGCTCAGGCGCACCACGGGCAGGTCATCCACCACCAGAACGGTCGTCGCGGAAGGCGCGACCTGGATGTCTGCGGCCATGAAGGCTCCAGTTGCTGCTGCAAGAATACGGCAAAGCCCGAGCGGGGGCTCAAGACCTTATAATCGTCCCCACACGAGCTGGACTTGAGCTTTGCTTAGCGCGCCCAGTCCAGGCTGTCCCGCTTCGCTTCAAAGTGGGCGCCCAGGCCAAGTTCCACGGCCTGGTCGCAAATGGCCAGGGCGCGGTCGAACCGGCCCAGCTCGGAATGGGCCTGGATGCCCCGCTCGAAGGCGCTCAGGCCTTCTAAGGCTGCTCGGTAGCCATGGCCCGTGGCCGCCTCCAGCTCCGGCAGCAGGGCGATGGCCTTGTCCGCAGCCTCGGCGCAACGCTCCCAGCGCCCCAATTGCGCGCAGTCATCAGCCATGAGGTCGTAGGCCACGCACTTCACGCCATTGGGCAGGCTCGCCTGGGCCTCAAAGGTCCGGTCCAGGTACTTCAGCGCCGCCTCCGCCCCCACGATGGCCGCCTCCCGGTGCCCCGCGGCGAGGTCATCGAAGACATCCTTGACGGATTTGCGGACGGGTTCAGGGCGACGGGCCATGGGACCTCAAAAATGGAACCGCGAATGACGCGAATGGACGCCAATGAAAAAATCAATTCGCGTCCATTCGCGGAATTCGCGGTTACTCGTATTCAATGGTCGCGGGCGGCTTGCTGGTGATGTCGAAGACCACGCGGTTGATGCCCTTCACTTCGCGGACGATGCGCTGGGCGATGCGGTCCATGAGCTCGTGGGGCAGCCGCGCCCAGTCGGCGGTCATGAAGTCCTCACTCGTCACGGCGCGCAGCGCGCACATCCACTCGAAGGTGCGCTCGTCGCCCATGATGCCCACGGTCTGCACGGGCAGCAGCACGGCGAAGGCCTGGCTTGTCTTCGCGTACCAACCCGAATCCTTCAGCTCCGCGATGAAGATGGCATCCGCGTTCTGGAGGATGCGCGCGCGGTCCCGCGTGATGGCGCCGGGCAACCGCACCGCGAGACCGGGTCCGGGGAAGGGATGGCGCTGGTTCAGCTCCTCCGGCAGACCCAGCGCGAGGCCCGTGGCGCGGACCTCGTCCTTGAACAGCTCCCGCAGCGGCTCCACCAGCTTGAGCTTCATGCGCTCAGGAAGGCCGCCGACATTGTGGTGGGACTTCACGAGGATGGCTCCGCCGATGCCGCTGCTCTCGATGACATCCGGGTAGGTGGTTCCCTGCCCCAGGAAATCCGCGCCCACCTTCTTCGCTTCGCGCTCGAAGACATCGATGAACTTGCCGCCGATGATCTTGCGCTTCGTCTCGGGGTCTGTGACACCCTCCAGCGCGTTCAGGAACTCGTCGGAAGCGTCCACCCAGTTCACCTTCAGCTCGAAGGGCGCGAACATCGCCTGCACCTGCTTCATCTCGTCCTTGCGCAGGAGGCCGTGGTCCACGAAGACGCAGGTGAGCTGGGCGCCGATGGCTTTGTGCAGCAGCAGGGCCGCTACGCTGGAATCCACGCCGCCGCTGAGACCCAGCACCACCGTGCCCTTGCCCACCTGGGCGCGGATGGCCGCCACTTTCTCCTCGATGAAGTTGCCGGCGTTCCAGTCGAGCGCCATGCCGCAGGCTTTGAGGAAGTTCAGCAACAAGGGCATGCCCTGGGCCGTGTGCGTCACTTCGGGATGGAATTGGATCGCGTAGACGCGTTTCGCCACGTTCTCCATGGCCGCCACGGGCACGGTGGGCGTCTTCGCCGTCACGGTGAAGCCCTCGGGCGCCACCTCCACATGGTCGCCATGGCTCATCCACACCACCTGCTGGTGGGGTAGGCCACTGAAGAGCACGGAGCCTTCCGGCACCGCCGTGATCTCCGCCTTGCCGTATTCGCGGCTGGCGGAGCGGTGGATCTGGCCGCCGAGATCCCTGGCCAGCAACTGCTGGCCGTAGCAAACGCCGAGAACCGGTACGCCCAGCTCGAGGATCTTCGGGTCCAAACCCGGCGCGCCACCCTCCAACACGGACATGGGCCCGCCGCTGAGGATGACGCCCTTCAAATCCGCGCCGCTGATCTCCGACGCCGTGGCGTTGGATCCGTAGACGAGGCCGAAGGCGCCCAGCTCCCGCAGCCGCCGCGTGATCAGCCGCGTGTACTGGCTGCCGTAGTCCAGGATGGCGATGCGCTCATGGTGCATGGAGACCTCAGAAACTATTTATCCACCGGTTCCGGCGGTTTCACCGATTTCAAGATGTCTTATTGCCACTGTGAAAAGTCCGCCACCCGCAGGAAGGCTTGACGCAGGCGGTGGAGCAGCGAGAGCCGCGCGGCGCGGAGCTTCGGATCGTCAGCCTTAACCATCACCGCGTCAAAGAAAGCGGCGAGGGGCTGGGCCAGTTCCGCCAGTTCGGCTAGCAGCGCCTTGTGGTCCTTCGTGGCTTCCAGCTTCTGGAGCAGGGCGGCCAGCGTCTTCTCGCTCGGGTCCTGGAGCGCGGCGGCGTCGAAGGCATCGGAAGGCATCTCATCCTTCAGAATGTTGGCGATGCGCTTGGCGCTCTGGGCGAGGCTGGCGAAGCGAGGGTCGTCCGCGAAGGCGGAGAGTGCCTCGCAACGGGCCTTGAGACCCACGAGATCGGATCCGCCCACGGCAAGAGCCGAACGGCGCACGGCACCTGCGTAGCCTGCCTGTTCCAACTGGTAAGACACGCGATCCGAGAAGAAGGCTGCCAATGCGCCGAGGGTTTCAGTCTCAGGCTTCGTGGCCTTGACGCCGATCACGGTCAGCGCGGACTTCGCGAGATCTGCGAGGTCGGACTTCCATCCGCGCTCCCACAGGATGCGGATGACGCCCTGCCCTGCGCGGCGAAGGGCCAGGGGGTCCTTCGAGCCACTGGGGATAAGGCCCACAGCAAAACATCCCGCCACGGTGTCCAGCTTGTCGGCGATGGAGAGCAGCGCGCCCAGCTCGCTCGCGGGCAATGCGTCATCAGCGCCTGCGGGCTGATAGTGCTCCTTAACGGCCTCCCACACGGGCGCGGGCGCGCCTTCACGCATGAGGTATTCGCCGCCCATGACGCCCTGCAGTTCGGGGAACTCGCCCACCATGAGCGTGCGCAGATCGCACTTGGCGAGGCGCGAGGCTTCCTTGGCGTGGCCCGCATCCAGCCCCAGAAGGCCCGCGAGGCGTTCGGCCAGCTGCATGACGCGCTGGGTCTTATCAAAGTAGCTGCCCAGCTCCCGCTGGAAGGTGAGGTGCTTGAGCGCGTCGAGGCGCGTCTCCAGCTTGTGCTTGCGGTCCTCGGCGAAGAAGAAGCGGGCGTCGTAGAGCCGCGCCTTCAGCACCCACTCGTTGCCGGACTTCACGAAGCCCTTGGGGTCGTCCGTGCGATTGGCGGCGGTGAAGAAGTGGGGCAGCAGCTTGCCGTTCGCATCCTCGATGCAGAAGGCCTTCTGATGCTCGCGCAGCGAAGTGACGAGCACCTCCTTCGGAAGATCCAGGAAATCCGTGGGGAAGTCGCCGCGGACGATCTTCGGAACCTCCACGATCTCGGCCAGCGTATCCAGCAGATGATCGTCTGCCACGACGCGGCCATTCACTTCCGAGGCCAGCGCGTGAAGCTGCTTGCCCATCTCGGCCCTGCGATCCGAGAAGGACACCACGATGCCCGCGGCCTTCAACGCCGCGTCGTAGTCCTCAGGCTGTTTCACGAGGATGGGCTCGGGATGCTGGCGGTGGTAGAGCCGATGGCCCCAGGTGGTGCTCCGGCTCTTCACGCCGTCCACGGTGAAGTCCACGACCTCGTCGCCGAAGAGGCAGAGCACATTGCGGATGGGCCGCACGAACTCGAAGTCCGACGAGCCCCAGCGCATGGCCTTGGGCACATGGAGCCCCGCGATGAGGCCCGGCAGCGCCTCCGCCAGCAGCTCCTTCGTGGGGCGGCCCTTCTTCGTGACCGTCACGACCGCGCAGATTTCCTTCTTGCCTGCGGGCTGCTCGAAGCGCACTGCCGAGAAGTCCACGCCCCACTTCTCCGCGAACTTCAGCCCCTGGATCGTGGGCTGGCCATCCTCACCCACGCACATGCGCTGGGGAGGACCGACCTGGGTTTCGGTCTGATCGGCCTGCATGCCGGACATCGAAGAAAACCAGGCGAGTTTGCGGGGCGAGTACTGGCTTTGAACTTCGATGCCTTCGAGCTTGGACGTCAACGCGGTCTTGAACTCGTCAGCGAGTGGCTGGAGGAACCGCGCTGGAATCTCCTCGCAATGCAGTTCGAGCAGGAAGGTGCGCGTCTCCATCACAGCACCTCCTTTGCGGCATTCGCGGTTTCATGCTCTGCATACGCCTTCGCGCAGCCGCAGGCGAGATCCCGGACGCGCTTGATGATGCCGGGTCGTTCAGTGGTGCTCACGGCGCCACGGGCGTCCAGCACATTGAAGGTGTGGCTCATCTTGAGGGCCTGCTCGTAGGCGCTGCGGAAGTGCCCCAGCTCCAGGAGCCGCTTGCCTTCCTTCTCGAAGGCCTCGAAGAGGGTGCGGTGCAGGTCCAGGTCCGCGTGCTCGAAGCTGTAGGCGCTCAGCTCAAACTCCTCGCGCTGGCGCATGTCGCCGTAGGTGACGATGTGCTCGCCTTCATCCGTGCGCACGGTGCCATAGGGAAGGTCGAAGATGTTGTCGAGGCCGCCCAGGAACATGCAGATGCGCTCGATGCCATAGGTCAGCTCGGCACTCACGGGCCGACAGTCCAGACCTCCCACCTGCTGAAAGTAGGTGAACTGGCTGATCTCCATGCCATCCAGCACCACCTGCCAGCCCACGCCCCAGGCGCCCAGCGTCGGGCTTTCCCAGTTGTCTTCCTCGAAGCGCAAATCGTGGACGGCGAGATCAATGCCGAGGGCTTCCAGGCTCTTGATGTAGAGCTCCTGCACCGCAGCCGGTGAGGGTTTGAGGATCACCTGGAACTGGAGGTGCTTGTAGACGCGGAAGGGGTTCTCGCCATAGCGGCCGTCCGCCGGGCGGCGCGAGGGCTCCACATAGGCCACATTCCAAGGCTTGGCGCCCAGCGCGCCGAAGAAGGTCAGCGGATTCATGGTGCCCGCGCCCTTCTCGAGGTCGTAGGGCTGGCCGATGAGGCAGCCCTGGTCCGCCCAGAAGCGCTGGAGCTTGAGGATAAGGTCCTGGATCTGCATGGAACCCGCGTAAAACTTCGATTCTAGCGGGAGAGCGGGCCGCTTCCCAGCACTGGCCTTAGGAAATCCCCGCCCGGGCGCTACACTCGACTCTTTTCCTGGACCTGGACCCATGCCCCGTCCCATCGCACTTCTCGCCATCGGCGGCAACGCTCTCCTGAAAGAGAAGGAGAGCGGGCTGCAGGAGGAACAGCTGGAGAACGCGCGGGAGACGGCGGAGACTCTGGCGCGGGTCGTGGCCGCGGGGTATTCGCTCTGCGTCGTCCACGGCAACGGGCCTCAGGTGGGCAACCTGCTCATCCAGCAAGAGGCCGCCGCCACGCAGATCCCGCCCTACAGCCTGGACATCGCCGTGGGCATGACCCAAGGCTCCATGGGCTACATGATCGAGCGGATGCTCAGGAACCGGCTCCGCTTCGAGAAGCTGGACACGCCCGTGACGACGGTGCTCACGGAAGTGGTGGTGGACAAGGACGACCCCGGCTTCGGCAATCCCACCAAGTTCATCGGCCCCTTCTACCCCGAGTTCCGGGCCCTGGAGCTGGCGAAGACGAAGAAGTGGAAGGTGAAGGAGGATTCGGGCCGCGGCTGGCGCAAGGTCGTGCCCAGTCCCAAGCCCGTGGAGATCGTGCAGCTCGAGGCCATCCGCCTGCTGCTGGGGACTGGCCACGCGGTCATCGCGGGCGGCGGCGGCGGCATCCCCGTCGTCCGCGACGCGAGCGGCTTCCTCGTGGGTGTGGAGGCGGTCATCGACAAGGACCGCCTCAGCGCCCTGCTGGCGGCCCAGCTGGGCGCGCACCTCTATGTGGTGCTGACCGGCGTGCCCAAGGTGGCGCTGGATTTCGGGAAACCCACGCAACGCTGGGTGGGCCGCATGACGGCCACGGAAGCGCGCCAGCATCTCGCCGATGGCCAGTTCCCCCCCGGCAGCATGGGCCCCAAGATCGAAAGCGCCCTCTCCTTCCTGGAAGGCGGCGGCAAGGAAGTGCTCATCACGTCGCCCGAGGCGTTGAAGGGCAACGGCTTCGAATCCGTGGGCACACGAATCGTGAAGGATTGACATGTACGCCATCGCCATCGTCCGCTACCGCAAACCGCTCGACGAAGTCCTCAAGTACATCGAGCCCCACCGCGCCTACCTGGGCGAGCTGAAACAGAAGGGGCTTCTGTTGGCTTCCGGCCCCCTGGATCCCCGCAGCGGCGGCGCCCTCTTGCTGCGGGTGCCCGATGACGCCGTGGCCGCCACGCTCGACCAGATCCGCGATGGCGACCCCTTCATCCAGCAGGGCTGCGCCCAATACGAGCTGCTGCCCTGGGCACCCACCATCGGCGTGGAAGGACTCGACCAGCTGTGAGCGGATTAGGCCTGGTCTTCAGCGTCCTGCTGGGCGCGGTGCTGCTCTACTCGCTATGGCGTGCCCGCCAGGGCAAACAGGCGTCGGGCCCTCAAGATGTGCTGAAGGAGTTGGACGAGCGGGAACGCGAGGCCATCACCAAAGAGATCAAGGCCGGACGGACGCTCAATGCCATCGCACGGCTCCGGCGAGCCGTGCCGGGCCTGGGGCTTGAAACGGCCAAGGATGTGATCGAGCTGATGGCCCGCGAGTCGCGGTAGATCACTTCAAGGGTTGCGCCGCCGCGTCCTTCGCCTTCCGCTTCGCGGCGTCGCTGGGGGTGCCCCAGACGACCCAGTGGGGTTTCTGCTTCAGCAGCTCCACCAGCTCCTGCATGCTGGCAGTGAGAGCTTTCACGCCCTTCAGAGTGTCTGTCAGCTGGGGCTGGTCCGTACGCACGGCCTCGTCCAACGCGGTGCTGAGGGCGTCCATGCGCTGGGTGAGGGAGGCGAGATTCTTCAGCGTGGTGTCGAGGTCGCCACTGCGATTGTCGAGGAGCGCGCGCACCTGCTTGAGACTGGCCTGCAGGTCTGAAAGCGCGGGATCGAGACCCGCGACGACATGCTTGCCCTGATCCGCGAGGCCTTGGTAGGAACGCAGCGTGGCATCCAGATCCTTGAGCGCCTTGGCCACCGCCGGGTGGTCGAGGAGGACGCCCGCCCCGCGCTTCTGGAACTGCGCGCGCAGGTCGCTCACGGATCCGTCGAGATCCGTGATGAGCTTGTCGGCCTTGGCGATGACGGTGTCGAGGCTGCTGCCGGGCTCTCCGGGGAGCGTGGCGCCGTCCCGCAATTCCACGGCGCGGTCATCCGGCAGCACCAGGGAGATCGCGGTGCCGCTGAGCCCCTGGCCCACCACGGCCGCCTTCGTGCCTTCCCACAGCACGATGCGCTCGCGGATGGAGGCCTTCGCGAGGAAGTAATAGGTGGTGCCTTCCCGTTTGAGATGCACCTCTTCAACCCGGCCGACGGGATAGCCCTGGAGCAGCACGGGCGTGCCCACCTCCACTCCCTGCAGCTGGTCGAGGTGGATGCCATAGGAGTGATCGGCCGCGGCCACCTTGGGCGCGCTCTTGTAGATGAGCAAGCCGAGGAAAAGGGCGAGGGCAGCGAGGACGAAGAAGCCCAGCCGCGCGTCCTGGCGATTGACGATCATGGCGCCCCCTCGATGGGTTGGATTCTGCCAGCCTCCAGCCGCAGGTGCCGGGCCCTCGGCAAGACGCCCGCGCCTGTCACCTCGGCGGCGGCCATGATGAGCCGGTCCGGATCCACGGCCCAGCCTTGGATGAGTCTTTCCGCCAGCGCCACATCCGGCCCTTCGAGACCCTCGAAGGGCTCAGACAGGAAGACCACTTCCGGCTGAAGCAGCTCGATGCGCGCGAACTGCGCCAGCTTGCGCGCGCGGGCGCCCAGCGCGTGGGGCCGAAGGCCTGCTGCCTCCGCGAGCCCGAGACGGTCGAGTACGCCTTCCACATCCTCCGTTCCCCGCCCGGCGAAGCGCAAAGGCATCGCGAGATTCTCACGCAGCGTCTGGTTGGAGAGGAGGCCGCCCTGGGCGAAGGCGAAGCCCGTGCGAAGCCTGCCCCTCAACGCCATCGCGCCTTCGCCGGGCCAGAGGCGGAAGCCGCCGAGACGGACCTCGCCCCGCTCAGGCGGCAACAGGCCCGCGATCACCTTCAGCAGCGCGCGCTTGCCGGACCCGGGCGGGCCTTCGATCCAGACGCGGCCCCCGGCGGGAACTTCCAGCGAGGCGTTCCGCAGGATGACGCGGCCATCCGGCGCCGCCAGCGCCAAGTCGGAGGCGACGAGTCCCTCAGCCATAGATCAGCGCCACGAAGAGGCCATCGGCGATGAACACGCTCACCAGCGTCGCCACCACGGCCTTCGTCACCACCTGCGGGATCTCCGTCTGGCTGGCCTTCACGGACAGGCCGAAGTAGCAGGACTGCACCGCGATGAAGGTGCCGAAGACGATGGCCTTCAGTCCCGTGAGCGCGAAATCCCGAAGCTCGACGGCATCCCGAACCTGGCCCCAGAACACACCCCAGGAAGTGCCCAGCTTGGCCGCGGACACGGCGTACCCCGCCAGCAGCGCGGCGGCGTCCAGGAAGACCATCAGCGCGAAGAGCGAGCAGATGACGCCGAACAGCCGTGGCGCCAGAAGGTACTGCGCGGGATCCACGCCATGGGCTTCCAGCGCTTCCACCTCTTCGCCCAGGCGCATGGTGGCCAGTTCCGCGGCGATGGCCGTGCCGCTGCGGCCGATGACGAGCACGGAAGCCAGCACGGGCCCCAGCTCCCGCAGGATCACGGCCGATAGCAGCGTGCCTGTGTATTGCCCCGGACCGAAATCCGCCAGCTGCGCATAGGCCTGCAGCAGCGTGACGGCGCCGAGGATAGCTCCCGCGCCCGCCACCAGCCACACGCCGTGCTCGCCTGTGAAGCGCAGCTGGGCCTTCAGCACCGGCCCCACGACCCGCGCCCGCGCGCCATCGAGCTTCAACAGACCGCCCACGGCCTTCGCCGCCAGGTGCGCGAGATCACCGGCGTATTCCAGGAAATGGCGCACGGCGGCGCCAAGCGTCTCGATCCAGGCCATGGGTGTCGAGCCAGCCTATCAGCCGGATCGGACAGCTCTAGCGGGAGACTTGCTCCGCCAGATCCACGACCACCACCCTCTCGAAGCGGGGATGCGGCCCCCACGCCCCGCCCGCCAAGGCGAAGCCCGGTTTGAACAGGAGCGCCCGGTGCCCGCGGCTCTTCACGCCGTCATCCACGATGAGCGCCAGGACCGCCCTCCTTGCCGCAGGCGGTTGCCCGAATGAGCCATAGGTGGCGACCTCACCGAATTCACCCAGGGGCCGCGCATGGTGATCCATCCTGGATTCGGGGGTGCTGCCGTCGGAGCCCCCGTGGCCGACGCCGCCACGCGCAGACTGGTCCCTCACCAGCTCCTCCGCCGCCTTGGCCAGCGAGGGCGACCAGGTCAGAGGCTCAAGCGGCTTCTGCTTTTCAAGGAAGGCGATGGCTTCTTCGACGGCCGCGGGACCTTCCTCGGTGCGTAGCCGTGTCTCGCCTGGGAAGGCCAGGTAACGCCCTCCCTCGAAGAGCGGCAGCCAGACTTTCAATTCGGCGGCGGCGGATTCAGGATGCTGGCGCGCCCAGTTGATCTCGGCCACGACCTGGCGCGCGAGAGCCTTTGGATCCTCCTCCCCATGGGGGGCAGCCGGGAGGATGGCGTGAACCGCGATGAGGAAGGAAAAGAGGATGGGACGCATGGCGTCCCATCCTCGCATGCATCACCGGTTCAGACCGCGACGGCTTCGTCCTTCATCTCTTCAATCTCCGCGAAGAGCGGGTGACTGAGGTATCGCTCGCCGGTGTCGGGCAGAACGGCCACGACCGTCTTGCCTTCGCCGAGTTCCCTGGCCACACGCAGAGCGGCCACTATCGCGGCGCCGCTGCTGATGCCCGCCAGGATGCCTTCCTCGCGCGCCAGCCGGCGCGCGAGCGCGACGGCATCCTCGAACGCCACATCCTCCACACGCTCGAAGGCGCCGCGGTCCAGCACGGCGGGCACGAAGTTGGGGCCGATGCCCTGGATCTTGTTGGGGCCGATCTCACCCTTGCTGAGCAGAGGCGAGGAAAGAGGCTCCACGGCCACCACGAGCACGGAGGGCTTGCGCTCTCTCAGAACCTGGCCCACGCCGGTAACAGTGCCGCCTGTGCCCACACCCGCCACGAACGCGTCCAGCTCCGGCACCTGGGCCAGGACTTCTTCCGCGGTCGTGCGGCGATGGATGGCCGGGTTCGCCGGGTTGTCAAACTGGCGCACCTGGAAATAACGACCGGGATTCGCCGCCGCGATCTCATCCGCCTTCTCCACAGCCACCTTCATGCCGCCCGCGCCAGGCGTGAGCACGAGGGAGGCACCGTAGGCCTTGAGCAGCGCGCGGCGCTCGCCGGTCATGGTGTCGGGCATGACGAGCGTGATCGGATAACCCTTGGTCGCGGCCACGAACGCGAGGCCGATGCCCGTGTTGCCGCTGGTGGCTTCCAGCAGCCGCATGCCGGGGCGCAGGAGCCCCTTCTCCTCCGCGTCCTCGATCATGGCGAGGGCGATGCGGTCCTTCACGCTGCCGCCAGGGTTCTCGCTTTCGAGTTTCACGAAGACGGCGGCGGAGCCATCGGGCACGAGGCGGTGCAGGCGCACGACCGGCGTGCGGCCGATGAGTTCGTAGGCGAAGTCCACGCGGTTGGGTCGGTGGCTCATGGGGTCTCCTTAAAGTTGACTTTTTTACTCAACAATATGTTGACCATTTTTGTCAACATTGATTTCGACGGGCTGCCGATAGGCTGGAAGTCATGGCCTTGCAGCGCTGGACCTTCACAGTGGACGCCTCCGATGCGGGGCTCCGGCTCGATCAGCTCATCGCGGCCCGCACCGGCCTCTCCCGTCGCCAGGCGCGAGAGATCCTCAGGATCGGGGGCGTGCAGGTGGCGCGCAAACGGATCCGCGTGGCGGGGAAGCTCATCCAGCCGGGCATGGAAGTCCGCGTGGCCCACGACCCCGATCTTCCGGAGCCGCCGGACATCGAAGTGCCCATCGTCTTCGAGGACACTTGGCTGCTGGCGGTGGACAAGCCCGCGGGCATTCCCACCCAGGGGACCTGGGCCACGGACCAGCACGACCTCCAGGCCATGCTGCGCAAGCAGCGGCCGGATCTGAAGCTGTTCCTGCATCACCGTCTCGATCTCGGCACCTCGGGCCTCCTCGTCTTCGCCAAGGACGCGGCCGCGAACCCCTCGCTCACGAAGCAGTTCACGGAGGGCGGCGTGCGGAAGAGCTACCTCGCGCGGATCTCGTCGCCTCTCGCGCCCTGCACCGTGGACCGGCCCGTGGGTCGGGTGCGGCTCGCGGATCCGGGCCGCTTCGGCTGCGAGGGCGACCTCATCGACCCCCGCGCGGCGCAGACGGATTTCGAAGCGGTGCCTGAAGATGCGCTCGCCACGCTCGAAGCCGGGCACTGGATCCTCGCCAGGCCCCGCACGGGCCGGACGCACCAGATCCGCGTGCATCTCGTGAGTGTGGACCGGCCCATTCTCGGCGACCGGCTCTACGGCGGCGCGGATTCGGACCGGCTCTGGCTGCACGCCTGGAAGCTCTCCCTCACGCACCCCGTGACAGGCACGGTGTTGGAGCTGGAAGCGCCGCCGATCCGGTTCAGGAGGCCTGAGTGAAAGCCACCCGCCAGCTGGGGACCTGGGGCACGGGCCTGGTGCTCGCGCCGCTCATCTGGATCGGCGCCTGTTTCGTCGCCTGGGGCGCCGCGCAGTCGGGCTACCAGAAGGTCGCCCCAGCGACGCGCTCCTATCGCGTGCCCCCGGGCCCGGTGCCTCAGGGCGGCATTCCCGTCATCGAATCGCTCACGCTCACGGAATTGAAGAAGTATGCGGCCATTTGGGAATTGGAGCCCGGCGCCTGCGCGCGCTTCCCGGACCGCGACGCCTGGCCCTGGCGCTGGAACCCGCTCTCCTCATCCGGCGATCTGATGCGGTTGCGGCAGAAACAGTCCTTCCTCCAGGCACAGCACCACCTGGTCTTCCGCCAACAGCAGCCGGACGGATCGCGCCTCTACGCCTTCACTCCCGATCCCGGCGCGGCCTTGGGCGAACGGTCTTTCCGCATGCTGGTGAAGGACGGCGCCCTGTCGCAAGCTTGGGAACTGAAGTGACCGAGCGCCTGCCGCTCCTCTTCAATCCGCGCTCCGGCACGGCGAAGAAGGATCCCGACGCGTTGATGCGCAGGCTCCCGGCCGAGCTCCGCGCGCGCATCGAACCCCTGCCCTTCGGCCCGCCCTGGGATTACTCGGAAGCCATCGATCGCGCCCGACGCGCAAGCGGCCCATTGCTGGTGTGGGGCGGGGACGGCACCCTCCATCACGCCATGAAGGCGCTGCGGAACCTGGGCTGCCCCGTCCCGCTCGCGGCCGTTCCCGGCGGCAGCGGCAACGGAGCGGTGCGCGGCCTGCGCACGCCCCTGGAACCCGCGGGCGCGGTCCAGCGCTTGCTGGAAGGCCGCGAACTGCGCGTGGATCTCGGCCTGCTGGATGGCGAGCCCTTCCTCAACCTCTGCGGCACGGGCTTTGAAGCCGCCGTGGCCCGTGGCTTCGAAGCCCTCGGCAGCCGCGGGTTCCTTGGCTACGCGAAGCTCGCGCTGCGCCTGTGGCGGACCGAACGGCTCCTGCATGTGAAATGGGATGCCGCGAAGCCGCTCGTCGAGGAGCCTGTGCGCGCGATGGACAAGCTCAAAGCGGCGTGGAACGGCGAAGAAGCTGCGCTGCCCGAACGGCCATGGAGCCTCTGCTTCGCCAACCTGCCGCAGTTCGGCGCGGGGCTCTGGATCGCGCCTCACGCGGATCCATCGGATGGCGCTCTGCAATGGGCCTCGCTACGGCGGCCCTCACTCTTCGGCGCGCTGACGGAAGGGCCGGCGCTCTTCCGGGAACGGGGCCACAGCCCCCTGCGCCACGAGGGCCGCGTCCTTCGCGCCCTCGTCCAGCTCGACCGGCCCGCGCCCTGGCACCTGGACGGCGAGCCCGCCGCGGCGAGGGACCGGGCGGAACTGGCTGTGGAACCGAAGGCCTTCAGGCTCCAGGTGACGGGCGGATGCCCGTGGACCTGATCACCGGTGCTCAGGACTGAGCCAGTAGGTGTCGGCCACCGTGTTCCAGATGCCCTGGTGGACGGTCACCCCCTCCGGGTCGAGGTGGGCGGCGTCGAAGCTGCGCTTCACCGACAGCGTGAAGGGATCCGTGGGCGTGGCCCACTGGCCTGGATCGTCCACGATGGCGTAGACCGCCACCGTCTTCTTGCCCAGGTTGGTGTACAGCGCCTCCGGCTCGCCGGGCTTGATCTTCATGCCGGGCCGGTACTCGCCCCACTGGTCCGACCAGTAGACCTTGAACCAGCCTGGCTTCGGATGGGTCAGCTTCAGCTGCACCTGCCCTCCCGGCGGCACCACGAACCCGTAGGCCCGCCATCCGCTGGCCACCATGCTGGTGCCCGTGACACTGTCCTGGTCCAGCGGATAGGGCGTGACCGGGATGTAGCCGCGTCTCGCCTGGCGCTGGATGGCCGCCATGATGTCGTACTCGCGATCGCGCCAGTAGCCAATCGTGGGCAGGATCGTGCAGCGGCTGAAAACCGGCAAGTAGGTGATGCCCACCGTGGGAGCCAGCCGCTGATAGGTGGGCCGGAGCATGGGCGGACGGCCCGGAGGCGGTTGAGGCTGGGTGGGGCGGACGCCGTCTCTGCGGTCCTGCAAACCAGGGCGCTGATCCATCCCGGATTCGGACGGCATGACCGCCGCTCCGGTCCCAGGACGCGGCATCGGCATGGGTGTGGGCCGACGGCCGGCTTCCTGGGGCATTTCGCCACGGACCTGTGGCGCAATGCCAAGGGCGAGCAGCCCAACAAGGGATAAGGAGGAGAGATTACGCAGTCGCATGGGCACCTCCGCGGAACCTGAGTCTGGCAGATCAAACGCCGTGCCATCCGCTTCATTGGATGCTCCCTCCGGGCGGAAGGTTGCCCCCAAGCCGCTATGCTGGACTTTCTTCACGGAGTCTTCGTGTTCGGCCAGATCAAAGCCATCCACTTCGTCGGCATCGGCGGCATCGGCATGTCCGGCATCGCGGAGGTTCTGGCGAACCTGGGCTTCCGGGTGAGCGGCTCGGACCAGAAGGCCAGCGCCACCACGGAGCGGCTGAAAGGCCTCGGCATCCGGATCGTGGAAGGCCATGACGAACGCAACATCGAAGGCGCGCAAGTGGTCGTCATCTCCAGCGCCGTGAAGGCCGACAACCCGGAGGTGGTCGCGGCCCACCAGGCGAAGATCCCCGTCATACCGAGGGGCGAGATGCTGGCGGAGCTGATGCGTCTCAAGCAGGGCATCGCCATGGCGGGTTCCCACGGCAAGACGACGACGACGAGCATGGTGGCCCAGCTCCTCTTCCACGGCGGTCTGGACCCCACCATCGTCATTGGCGGGCGCCTGGGCATCCTGGGCAGCAACGCCAAGCTGGGCAAAGGCGCGTGCCTGGTGGCGGAAGCCGATGAGAGCGACGGCAGCTTCCTCATGCTGAGCCCCACCATCGCGGTCGTGACGAACATCGACCGCGAGCACCTGGACCACTACAAGGATCTGGCGGAGATCCAGGACGCCTTCACGGCCTTCGCCAACAAGATCCCCTTCTACGGTTCCGTCTTCCTCTGCATTGACGACGACAACGCCGCCGCCATCCTGCCCCGGCTCAAGCGCCCCGTACGCACCTACGGCACCAGCAGGCAAGCGGAGCTGAGGGCCACGGACATCCAGCAGGACGGTTTCCGCACCCGCTTCCGCGTGTCGGCCTACGGCGAGGATCTCGGCGAATTCGAGCTGGGTGTGCCCGGCCACCACATGGTGCTCAACGCCCTCGCCGCGCTGGGCGTGGCCCGGGAAGTAGGCGTGGGCGTGGAATCCATCCGCGAAAGCTTCAAGGATTTCACAGGCGCCGAGCGGCGCTTCACGAAGAAGGGCGAGAAGGACGGTGTCCTCGTGGTGGACGACTACGGCCACCACCCCACCGAGATCGCCGCCACGCTGGCGGGCGCGCGCAAGGGCTTCCCGGACCGCCGCATCGTCGTGGCCTTCCAGCCCCACCGCTACAGCCGCACCGAGGCTCTCCTGGAGGAATTCGGCCGCGCCTTCTTCGAGGCGGACGCCGTGGTAGTGACGGACATCTACGCCGCGGGCGAGGCGCCCGTTGAAGGCATCACGGGCGAAACCGTGGTGGAGAGCCTCCGCTCCCACGGCCAGAAGGAAGTCCACTTCGTCCCCAAGATCGAAGATCTGCCGGAGATCCTCAAGGACTTCACCCGCCCCGGCGACTTGTTGATCACCTTCGGCGCGGGGAGCATCACGAATGTGGGCCCGGCTTTCCTCAATCTATGAGCCGCCGCCTCACCCTCGCCATCACTGGAGCCAGCGGCTCGGCCTTTGGCGTGGGCGTGCTGAAGCGGCTGGCGGCGCACGCGGAGGTCGCGGAGATCGCGCTGCTGGTGTCGCCCACGGGACGGCGCTGCCTCCATGACGAGACGGGCCTGAAGGCGGAAGACCTCACCGCGCTGAGCCTCAAGATCGGGCTCCGTAACGAGCAGAACCTCGGCGCCGACATCGCCTCCGGCTCCTTCCGCCAGGACGGCATGGCCCTCGTGCCCTGCTCCGCCGGGGCCCTGGGGCGCATCGCGGCGGGCATCAGCGAAAGCCTCGTGAGCCGCGCAGCGGACGTCTGCCTCAAGGAGCGCCGCCCCCTGGTGCTCTGCCTGCGGGAGACGCCCCTCAACCGCATCCATCTGGAGAACATGCTGCGGGTCCACGACGCGGGTGCCATCGTCATGCCCCTCATGCCCGCCTTCTACACGAAGCCCCAGGGCATCGCGGATCTCGTGGACACTTTCGCCACCCGCGTGCTGGACCAGCTGGGCCTGTCCGAGGAAGACCCGAGGCGCTGGAAGGGTTAGACTGGCGGCCCGACCCCGATTCCGGAGGCCCTATGCCGTTTTTCCTCATGGCGCCGCCCGCGCTGTCCGTCGCCCAAGCCAAGGCGAAGCCCAAGCCCGCCCCCGCCAAGGCCGCGGTCAAACCCAAGTGGGACGGGGAATGGAGCTTGTCCGTGCCGGACAGCGATGTCATCAAGGACCGCATCGCCGCCTTCACGCAGGGCATGAACATCCTCCAACGCGCCCTCTGGAAGAAGAAGCTCGCCAACGCCTGCTTGCCCTACGACCGCATCAGCATCCTCGGCGGCGACGGCTACTCCCTCACCTTCGGGAAGGAAGTGCCCATCAATGTGGAATCCAACGGCACGGCCGTGGCGTGGACGCGGCGGGAGGACGAGGAGAAGTTCCAGGCCAGCCTGAAGCAGGAGGCCCCGAACGCCATCTCGCTGGCGCTCCAGGGCGATGGCTACACGCTCAACGAAAGCATGAACCTTGATGGCGACACCCTCACCCTCAAAGTCACCTACTCCAACCCGAAGCAAGACCAGCCCTTCGATTACACGCAGGTCTACAAGCGCAATGACTGAGGCCGGCCCCGGCCCTGTGTTGCCGCCCCTGCGCCCGCCCTGGTGGGCCCGCGGGCCCCATGCCCAGACCATCCTCGCCCACCTGAAACCGAGCCGCTGCGCCACGCCGCCCTGGCAAAGCCTCGCCCTCCGCCTGCCGGACCAGGATGTGATCAAGCTCCGCGTGGCGAGGGGCCGCAGCGGGACCGTGGTCTACCTCTTCCACGGCCTGGGAGGCGATGCGGACGCCGACTACATGCGGCGCGCCGCCGCGCTGGCCTGGAGCAAAGGTCACTCCGTCGTGGCTGTGAACCACCGCGGCGCGGGCGAAGGACGCGGGGCGGCGGCGAAGCCCTACCACAGCGGCAGCACGCTGGACCTGTCCACGGTTTTCCTCATGGGCCAGGGCCTCTTCCCCGGGCAGCGCCACATCGCCATCGGCTTCTCCATCAGCGCGAACATGCTGCTGCTCCTGCTGGGACGGGACCAGCACCTCACGGCGCCGGACGCCGCCATCGCCGTGAACCCCCCCGTGGATCTGGAGGCCTGCAGCCGCCGCCTCACGAGCGGATCCAACAAGGTCTACGACCTCCGCTTCATGCGCATGCTGAAACGCCAGGTGCGCGAACGCGTGGATTTCGGCCTCATCCCCGCGTTCCCGGACTTCCCCCGCTTCGCGGACCTGCGTGATTTCGACGCGGCCTACACCGCGCCGCAGGGAGGTTTCACGAGCCGCGAGGACTACTACGCGCGCTGCTCGACCGGCCCCTACCTCGGCAATATCGAGACGCCCACCCTGCTCATCACCAGCCGCGATGATCCCTTCGCGCCCGCGTCCGATGTGGAGTCTTGCGCGCCGGGTCCGGGCATCATGCTCCATGTGGAGGCGAAGGGCGGCCACATGGGCTACCTGGATCGCGTTGCGCCCGGCGGGCGGTGGCTGGATCTCGCCCTCGAGCACGGCCTGGAGAACCTCTCAGCGCAGCTCGGCGACCAGTCCCGGTAGCAGCGCGGCCAGGGCTTCGATCTCGGCCTCCGTCGTCTCATGGCTGAGCGAGAAGCGGATCGTGCTCTTCAGGAACTCCGGAGGCACGGCCATGGCCTTGAGCACATGGCTGGGCTCCTTCAACCCCGTGGTGCAGGCGCTGCCGATGGAGACACATACGCCGCGCCCGCTGAGCTCCAACAAGAGCGCCTCGCCGTCCAGGCCCGCGAATCCGGCGAGGGTGGTGTTCGGCAATCTTGGAGAGGCGGCGCCATGGATGCGGGTATGAGGAATGGCTCGGATGACGGCTTCTAAGCGATCGCGAAGCGCGGCCACACGAGCCATGTCCGCAAGCCGCGCACCGGCCAGCTCCGCGGCCTTGCCAAGCCCCGCCAGCGCCGGAACATTCTCTGTTCCCCCCCGCCGCTCCCGCTCCTGATGGCCGGTAAGGAACGGCTTGATGCGGAGGCCGCGCCGGATGAAGAGCGCGCCCACGCCCTTCGGCCCGTGGAACTTGTGGCCGCTGAGGGTCAGCAGATCGATGGGCAGCTTCGCGAGGTCCAAAGGCGCCTTGCCCACGGCCTGCGCGGCGTCCACATGGAGCAGCGCGCCCTTCGCCTTCACACGGGCCGCGATGTCGGCGAGCGGAAACAACACGCCCGTCTCGTTGTTGGCGGCCATGATGGACAACAGCGCCGTGTCTGGCTGGATGGCGGCCTCAAGCGCATCCAAATCCAAGCGGCCGTCTCCGTCCACGCCCAGCACCGTGATCTCCACTCCGACGCGGCCCAGCCAGTTGCAGACGCCCAGGTGCGCCGTGTGCTCCACCGCCGTCGTCACCAGATGCCGTTTGGCCGGAGCGGCCTCGAAGACGCCGCGAAGGGCATGGTTCAGACCTTCCGTCGCGCCGGAATTGAAGACGATCTCCGGCGCCGTGGCATGCAGCAAAGCCGCCACCTGCTCGCGGGCGTAGGCGACAACACCTTCGGAGAGATGCCCCAGCACATGCGCGGAGCCCGCGTTGCCGTACTGCTCCGAGAACCAAGGGAGCATAGCCTCAACGACGGCCGGGTCGGTCCGCGTGGTGGCGTTGTTGTCGAGGTAGATGAGGGCGCCCATCCCGACCAGTGTAGGCTTGGCCTGCCATGCGCGCGCTCCTCGCTCTCATCGCCCTCCTCTCGATGGCCGCCTGCAAGGCGCCGCGACCCGCGCCTATCCGCTGGAGCATGGCCTCGCCGGGCCTCAGCCAACCAAACGACCGCTTTACGGTCCGTCTGCTGGAAGTGGATCCCGAAGGCCGCCCCAAGGAACCGGCCCAGCTGGCAGCGGTGGAAGCCGCCGCGGACCAGGCGGAGGACGCCTTCCTCTTCATCCATGGCTGGCGCCGCGACGCGTCAAGCCTCGGCGCCATGGAGGCCTTCCTCCAGATCTACCGTGAGGCCTTCGATTGCCTGGCGGGCCGCGATGTGGAGGGCACCCCGGACTGCGCGGCCACCCACGCCTACTGCCATGCGGCGGAGGCGCGCTCCAAACTCGTGGTGCTCGTGCTCTGGGACGCCCGCAGCTCCCTCTTCGGTTTCCGCGCCACGCAGATGCGCGCCCAAGCCATCGGCGAAGACGGCTTGCTGGACCTGCTGCGGGACATCCACGGCCGCATCGGGAGCCACGGCACCTTCTTCGCTGTGGGACACAGCCTCGGCGCCGCGGCCCTCATGGCGTCCCTGCAGAAGGCTTCCACGCAAGGGCCGCTACCCGTGGATGGCGCCCTGCTACTCATGGGCGCCTTCGACCGCGCCCCGCTAGACCTGCATCCCGCGAACAGCGGCGGGGCCGTGATCCTCAACCTCTTCAACCGCCGGGACGGCTACCTGCGGCTCTACCGCTGGGTGTGGCGCCATCCCGCGGCCGGTGAGCGAGGCCTCAGCGATGTCCCCATCACCGAAGGCGAGACCTGGGAGACCGAAGGCGGAGCCTGCGGGCAGAACGAAGCCACTTACGGGTCCTCGCTGCTGGACCTGGGCCGCGGCTATGCGCTGCCCATGGGCCAGCGGCTGGAGGCCCTCAATGTGGACATCACCAAGCTCGTGAACGGCCATGTGGACATCGAACGCCTCCCCGCCATCCGCCTCTACCACCGGGTGATGGCGGAGATGATCTTCCGGGTGCTGTGGGACCGGCTTGATGAGGCGCCAGCGAGCCGCTGAATTGCCCTAGGCTGGATTCCATGCTGGCTCCTCTCCCAGAACGCATGCGCCCGAAGACCCTCGACGAGGTCGTGGGGCAAGAGCATCTGCTGGGACCGAAGGGGGCGCTGGCGCGGATGACGGCGGGGGGCCGGCTCTCCTCGATGGTGATGTGGGGGCCGCCAGGCACGGGGAAGACGACGCTGGCGCGCATCCTCGCGGAGGCGGCGGGGCGGGGCTTCGTAGAGTTCAGCGGCGTGACGGGGTCCGCGGCGGAGTTGAAGAAATTCCTCCTGGACCAGGCCTCGATGCCGCTCTTCAAGGGCACGGCGCCGGTGATCTTCCTGGATGAGATCCACCGCTTCAACCGGGCGCAGCAGGACATCCTCCTACCCTTCCTGGAGCGCGGTGAAGCGGTGCTCATCGGCGCCACCACGGAGAACCCGGCTTTCTACCTGAACCCCGCGCTGCGGAGCCGCTGCCAGCTCATCGCGCTGAAGGGGCTCGAACCCGCCAGCATCCTCACCGTGCTGAAGCGCGCCTGGGCGCAGGAGCGGTCCGGCAAGCTGGAGCCTGCCGAGGTCTTCGACTGGCTCTCCCATTGGGCCGGTGGTGATCTGCGTTCGGCCTTGTCGGGCCTGGAGATCTGGCTCGACATGGAGAAGCCGGACCTTGAATCGCTTCAAAACGCGCTGGGCGGCCGCATGATGTTCGACCGCGCGGACGGCCACTACGACCTCGCGAGCGCCTTCCAGAAATCGCTGCGGGGCTCGGACGCCGACGCCGCGCTCTACTACCTGAGCCGCATGATCCGCGGGGGTGAGGATCCCCGCTTCATCGCGCGCCGCTTGATGGTGACGGCCGCCGAGGATGTGGGCAACGCAGACCCACAGGCCTTCATTCTCGCCGAGGCCGCCAGCCGCGCCGTGGAGCAGATCGGCTGGCCCGAGGCGCGCATCCCGCTCGCGCAGGCTGTCATCTACACCGCCAACGCGCCCAAGAGCAACGCCACCGTGACGGCCGTGGACGCGGCCCTGGCCGCCGAGGACGCGCCCATCCCCGACGCCATCCGCGACGCGAACACAGGCACGGCGAAGAAAGCCGGGCGTGGCGCGGGCTATCACTATTCCCACAGCGACTACGACAAGACTCAAACATTCCTGCCGGACCGGCTGAAGAATGAGCGCTTCCACGAACCCCGCCGCCCCCAGGAGCGCAGCTGGCGCGACAAGGACGAGCCTGACGCCGCGCGGCTTGGCGCCTTGTGGGAAGCCTGGATCGCGGCGTATCCCGAAGGCGGCGAAGTGCCCATGGAGGCCTGGAGCGCCGAACTCGGATGCAGCCGCGAATCCCTCGCTCGGGCCGTCGGCAAGCTTGGAGGACCGCGCTTCATTCTCCGGAGGCTTCTCGTGGCGGAGCCGAAAGGGAATGCCTGATGCCTGGCGGTGTCGAGTTCAAGCGACGGAAGGCGATCGAAGGTCTCGGCCTGCTGGAGCCGGAGGAAGAAGTCATCCGCGTCCTCTTCCCCAACCCCAAGGCGGCGCTGCTGGTGGATCCAGACCATAACGGGTGGAACCCCTGGGGCCGCCGCAAAGAGCAGCCCGGCGATTGGCCCGAGGGCGGCTGGGCCCGCGAGGAGAGCCTTCAAAAGGATTACTGGACCCGGTGGGATCCCGAGCCTTTCGCCCTTCGCGCCCACCGGTGGATGGAAAAGGACGCTGAGCGTCGCAGCCATTGGTGCCAGGTCCCCGAAGGCGAAGGCATCCTCTGCCTCCGGCTCCGGGCCGCTCCGGACGGGCCGGCCTACATGGTCACGCAGGAAAGCTACGGCGATTACGCGGAGATCCACGCCCGCATGCCGAAGCTGGTAAAGCTCTGGATCTCACTCCAGAACGCCCATCTTCCCACCCTGGAATTCGCGGAAGGCCTGCTCCAGCTCGGCCTCAGTATTCATGACGAAGGGGCCGTACTGGGCCACGGGTTCGCCGATGGGCTCGCCCATGAAGAGCAGGAAGGCCGCGCCGTCCTTGGCCGAGAGCGCGAAGCCTTCACCTTCATCGGACAGTACCGCGAGTTGATCTTTGCCAGCAGTCTTGCCCGCGATGTCCACGGAACCCTTCAACACGAAGACTGCCGCGTTCCAGCCCGCGGGAATCGCGTGCTGGAAGCGCGCGCCCGCTTCCAGCGCCAGGTGCGCGTAGGCGAAGGGCGTGGGCACGGAGACAGGATCCGCGCCGCCGAGCCAGGATCCTGCCAGCACCTTGATGCGCCCGCCCTCGATGGACTTCCACACGAGCACATCGGCGGGGAGGTCCGTGTAGCCAGGCTCCGCGCCTTTATGCGCGGCGGCGAGGTTGATCCAGAGCTGGAAGCCCTCGATGGCGCCGCCCGTTTCGAGATGTTCCGGAACCGGCATCTCTTCATGGACGATGCCACGGCCCGCGATCATGAGCTGCGCGCCGCCGGGCGCGAGGGTGCCCTGACCGCCCCGGCTGTCGCGATGGCGGAAGGCGCCTTGCGTCAGATAGGTGTAGGTCATGAACCCCTTGTGCGGATGGGGCGGAAATCCCGCGTCGCTGCCAGGCGGCAGCACCAGCGGGCCGAAGTGGTCGAGCATGAGGAAGGGATCGAGACGGCCCAACCCGGCGTTAGGCAGAACCCGGGTGAGCGGAACGCCGTCGCCGTCCATGGTAGGGCGGCCGGTGACGAGGGTCTTGATCGTGCGAGGAGTCATGGATCACCTCAAATCGAAAAAGAGGACTTCGGAAGGTTCAATCGCCATCAGGTCCAGCCGGGCCTCCGACGAGAGCGCCAGACCATCCCCCGCACTGAGCGCGAGGCCGTTGGCCGCAAGCGCGCCCCTGGCGATCTGAAGCCAGTGGTTACGGGAAGGGTCGAGGTCGCGGCTGAGCGATGCACCTTTGGACAACCGCGCAGCGTGAATGCGGATGTCCTGGTGGACGAGGGCCGAGCCTTCAGCGCCATCGCGACTGGCGATGAGGCGCCAGCGGTCGCGCACATCGGCCTCCTGGAAATCCACCTGGCCATAGCGGGGCGGCAGGCCTTCGGCCTCCGGCAGGATCCAGATCTGAAGGAAATGGACGGGCTCCTTGTCGGACCCGTTCATCTCCGCATGGCGGATGCCCGTGCCCGCGCTCATCACTTGGGCCTGCAGGGGGCGGATGACGCCTTTGCTGCCCAGGGAATCCTGGTGCTCCAGCCCGCCCTCCAGCACCCAGGTGAGGATCTCCATGTCTCGGTGGCCATGGGTTCCGAAGCCCTTGCCGGGCTGCACGCGGTCCTCGTTCAGAACGCGCAGGTCGCTGAAGCGCACATGGGCGGGATCAAAAAATTCGCCGAAGGCGAAGCTGTGACGGGTGTCCAGCCAGCCGAAATCGGCATGGCCTCGGTCCTTGGAAGCTCGGAGGGTGAGCATGGGAATGTCTCCTGGATTCATTTTAGGTGTTTCAACATCTTTTTCAAGCCCCTGCCGATTTGCCCTCCTCAGCCTACGCTTGGGGCAGAACTCAGGGAGGCGACATGATCCGGTCCGTGCTCGTGGGGGTGGACTTCTCCACCGCCAGCCGCCAGGCCCTGGACCGCGGCGCGGCCTGGGCTGGACGCCTGGGGGTGCCACTGGCCGCGCTCCATGTGCTCCAACCTCCGGCACCCATGCTGCCGGAAGCCCAGATCGCCCTGCCCGACCCCGTCTGGCTCCAGTCCATGGAGCAGCAAGCCCGGGAGCAGCTCGCGGCCTGGGTGAAGGACATCCCCGGCGCGGAGGCCCGCGTGGCCTGGGGTTCGCCCGCCGAGGAACTGGTAGCCGGCTGCACGCCGGAGACGCTCCTCATCGTGGCCCAGGTGGGCCACACAGCCCTGGCCCGCCTCCTCTTCGGCAGCACCGCCGCGAGGGTCGTGCGCCATGCCCCTTGCGATGTGCTCGTCGTGCGGGCGGAGGAGAAGAAGGCTTAGGGCTTGCCTCCCGCCGATTCACGGAGGCGACGCTCCAAGTAGCGCCGTTCCTGCTCCTGTTTGGCCAGCCCCAAGGCCGCCCTGTAGGATTCCGCCGCCTCTTCCTGCCGGCCCAACCGCCGGCACAGGTCCGCCCGTGCAGCGTGCACCAAGTGGTAGCCGTCGAGCTTTCCTCTGGCCAGGAGGGCGTCGATCAGCGGCAGGCCCGCCCCGGCTCCGTCCTTCATGGCGATGGCCACGGCCCGGTTCAGCTCCACCACTGGCGAAGGATCGGTCCGCATCAGAACCTCGTACAGGCCGACGATCTGTCTCCAGTCCGTGGCCCTGGCAGACTCCGCTTCCGCGTGCACCGCGGCGATGGCAGCCTGCAGGGCGTAAGGGCCGAAGCGGCGGGACTGGAGCGCCCGTTCCACCAGGGCGGCGCCCTCCGCGATCATCGGACGGTTCCAGCATGAGCGGTCCTGGTCCTCCAGGAGGACCATCTCCCCGTCCGGCGAGGTCCGGGCGGCCCGGCGGGACTCATGCAGCAGCATGAGCGCCAGCAGCCCCATCGCCTCAGGCTCGGGCAACAGCTCGACCACCAGGCGCGCCAGGCGGATCGCCTCTCCGGAAAGATCCGGACGGGTCAGGGAGGCTCCTGAGGAGGCGGAATACCCTTCGTTGAACACCAGGTAGATGACACGCAGCACCCCATCCAGCCGGGCCGGCAACTCGGCCCGGGACGGCACCTGATAGGGGATGCGCGCATCCAGGATCTTGGCCTTCGCCCGCACGATCCGCTGGGCCACGGTGGGTGCCGAGGTCAGGAAAGCCCGCGCGATCTCTTCCGTCGTGAGACCACAGAGTTCACGGAGGGTGAGCGCGGTCTGGGCATCCGGCGAGAGGGCCGGATGGCAGCAGGTGAAGATGAGACGCATCTGATCGTCCTGGATGCTCTCTTCATCCAGGAACCCTGTCTCCCCCTCAAGGTGCTGGGCCGCTTCCTCGATCGACGCGTCAAAACGGGCCCGTTTCCTCAACCGGTCGATGGCCTTGAAGCGTCCCGTGGAAACGAGCCAGGCGCTGGGGCTGGCCGGAAGCCCTTCCCGGGGCCATTGCTCCATCGCAGCCGTGAAAGCGTCGTGCAGCGCCTCCTCGGCGAGGTCGAAATCGCCCAGAAGGCGGATGAGGGTGGCCAGGACCCGGCGCGAATCGGAGCGGTAGACCGCCTCGAGCAGTTGGCGCGCCTGCTCAGCCGGGTCCTGGTCCATCAGTGTCCTCCTCTAGGTGGCGGGCATCTCCGATATGGGCCGCACTTCGACACATCCCGTCCTCGCATTGGGGATCCGCGCCGCCACCTGGATGGCATCGTTCAGGTCCTTGGCTTCGATGAGGTAGAAGCCGCCCAACTGCTCCTTGGTCTCGGCGAAGGGGCCGTCCGTGGTGGAGGTTCTGCCGTCCCGCACCCGCACGGTGGTGGCGGTGTGCGTGGCCCTGAGCGCGTTTCCGCCCAGATGGTGGCCGCTGGCCTTGAGGCTCTCCGTGAGAGCCGCGTATTCAGCGACCGTCCTCTCACGCTCGGCCTTGGACTGCTTCTCCCACTGGATCTCGTCTCCGTAGATCAAGCATAGGTATTTCATCGTCAACTCCTTCCCGGGGGAAATGGCCGGGTCACCATCTAGTCGTCCAGCGGGTCCATGGATCGACAGGCCGCCTTCATTTTTTGCCGATCCTCTGTATTCTCCGCGAACGCTGCGCGTCCCCCGTATTCAGTCCAGCCGCAAGCTCAGATCCGCCGCGGGCGCGCTGTGGGTGAGGGCGCCGACGCTGAGGAAGTCCACGCCAGTCTCGGCCACGGGGCGGGCGCGCTCCAGGGTCATGTTGCCGCTGGCTTCCAGGAAGAGGGTCCGGTGGCTCTCGTCACGGAGGCGCACGGCCTCGCGCAGGGCGTCGAGATCCATGTTGTCCAGAAGGACGCCGTCCACATCCGGCAGCGCCAGGCATTGCATGAGCTGGTCGAGGCGCTCCACCTCCACCTCGATGCGCAGGAGGTTGGGGGCTGCGCGGCGGGCGGTTTCGACGGCCTGCGCGATGGTCCCGGCCGCGGCGATGTGGTTCTCCTTGAGGAGGATGCCGTCCCCCAGGCCCATGCGATGGTTCACGCCACCGCCGCAGCGAACGGCGTATTTCTCCAGCAGCTTGAGACCCGGCGTGGTCTTGCGGGTGTCGAGGATGCGCGCCTTGGTGCCGGCCACGGCGTCCACGAAAGCGCGCGTAAGGGTGGCCGTGCCCGACATGCGCTGGAGGAGGTTGAGCATCACGCGCTCGGCCAGGAGGATGGCGTGGCTGGAGCCCTTCAGCACGAGCACATCCGTGCCCGCCGCCACACGGTCGCCGTCCTTCGCCATGGGTGCCACGCCGAGAGAGGGCGAGACGATGTGGAGGAGTTCCGCCGCGACGGGCAGGCCCGAAAGCACCAGGGGCGCCTTCGCGCGCATGTGCGCGCGCATGGGCCGGTCCGGCACAGCGGCCGTGGTCCAGTCCTGGGTGCCCCAGTCCTCGCGCAGGAAAGCGCGCAGCTGGTCGCGGTAGCTCTCGGGATGCGGCGGGTGAAACATAGGACTAGTCTACGGGATGGAGGGCCCATGCAAACCATCGACGGCGCCTGGATCGAGCTGGAAGTCGGCGATGGCACCCGCATGCGGGCCTGGCTGGCGCGGCCTGAAGGCCGGGCAAAGGCCCCAGGGCTGGTGGTCTTCCAGGAGGCTTATGGCGTGAACGAGCACATCCGGGAGGTCTGCGAGAAGTTCGCCGCGGAGGGTTTCGTGGCGCTGGCCCCGGAGATCTTCCACCGCACGGCGCCGAGGCAGGAGTTCCCCTATTCCGATTTCCCCACGGTCAAAGAACACATGGCTGCGATGACGCTCGAAGGCATCGAGGCCGATGTCCGCGCGACGGCGGCCTGGTTCGACCGGGACAAACAGGCCGGCGGGAACGCGCTGGGCGCGGTGGGCTATTGCATGGGGGGCCGCATGGCCTACCTCGCCAACACCATGGCTCCCCTGGCCTGCGCGGTCAGCTACTACGGCGGCCAGCTGCACGCGTTCGCGGACCGCGCGCAGAAGCTCCACGGGCCGCAGCTCCTCATCTGGGGCGGCCTGGACGCGGCCATCACCTGGGAGCAGCGGCCCGTGCTCATCGACGCGCTGAAGGAAGCGAAGAAACCCTTCATCGACATGGTCATCTCCGACGCCCGCCACGCCTTCAATTGCGATGCGCGGCCGGATGCCTACTCCGGCGCCGCCGCGCGCCAGGCCAGAGCTCTGACGCTGGCCTTCCTGCTCGAGCATCTCGGCTGAGGGCCTGCCGGACGGCGCTCAGTCCTCCTGTTGAGTCACCACGGGCGGGATCCACACCTCCACGCGGTTGCGGCCCGCCTCCTTCGCGCGATAGAGGGCGCGGTCGGCGCGGCGCAGCAGGCGCGCGACATCGGCCCCTTGCTCCGGCTCCATGACCGCCACGCCGAAGCTCGCTGTGACGCGGATGCGCACCTCGCCGTCCTGGTGGTCCATAGCCTCGAAGCGGTTCCGCAGCTGCTCCGCCAGCACGGCGGCGCCATTCAGATCCGTGTTGGGGCACACCAGCAGGAACTCCTCCCCGCCCATGCGCGCGGAGTGGTCCGTGAGGCGTGTGGCCTCCCGCAGCATGTGTCCCAGGTTCCGGAGCACCACATCGCCCATGGCATGGCCGTACTTGTCGTTCACATGCTTGAAGAAGTCCACATCCATGTTGATGACGGCCAGGGGCGCGCCTTCCCGGACCGCGCGGGCCTCCTCCTCCGCCAGCCGCACATCCATGGCGCGGCGGTTCAACAGGCCCGTGAGTGGGTCCGTGGTCGCCAGATCCACCAGCGCGCGGTTGGTCTCCCGCAGTTCCCGCGTCATGCGGTCCACCAGCACGAGGGCCCGCTCGCGCGCGAGGGCCAGGGCGGTGATGGCAGCGAGCAGGCCCAGGCTCACAGCGATGCCCGATTCCACCGCCCGCCAGGAATCCTGGCGGCCCAGACGGTTCCACCAGGCGGTCCCTCGCACCTCCACGGTCCAGGTCCGTCCCAGAATCTCCAGTTTCTGCTGATGGACAAACCGGGCGGCGGCCACGCGCTTCCCGCGCGAGAAGATCAGCGCCGCGGGTGTTTCGTTGGAGCCGTCATAGATGGCGTAATCCAGCAGATCGCCGTCCCCTAGACCCGCGAACAGCTCATCGGGCTTCATCAGGAGCGTGACGAATCCCCGCAACGCGGAACGGCGCTCCGCGAGGGACACAGGATGGGGAGTGCTCGCGTAAATGGGCGCCACCATCGGGAGCACCCAGGCCTCCTGGGCCTGGACCAGCCGGAAGGGCGAACCCAGCGCGATGAGCGAAGATTCGGTCGCGGGAACCTGCGCGCTCAGGCGCGTGTCCTCCCGGCTGCTCGTGTCGAAGGAGAGGATGGCCGGATCCGGAGGCTCGGCCAGCAGGACCGGGAAGTAGGCATCGGCCTTCCGCGGGGGGGCGCCCCGGCCGTTCTGGAGATCCCAGATGGGAGGCCGGCCGTTGTCCGCGGCCTGCTTGTCGAAGGCCTCATGCGCGATGGCATCCACCCGTTGCGTGTACTGGAAACTGCGGATGCCGGGATAGCGCTTGCGGGCGCTGAGCGAATCCAGGAAGGCGTGCCAGCCCGCGGGGCTGGGCGTGCCCTCCGCCTGCACATAACCCCGCAAGGCCCGCAATGCGTCGGCATTGTTCTCCACTTGGTCCTGGATGTCATGGACCAGCAGCTCCGCCCGCCCCCGGAAGATGTGCTCCTCATTGGTGGCGCGGCGGCCCTCGGTCCAGGTCCAGAGCATCCCGTTCAAGACCACAAGCAACAGGAGGACAAGCCCTGGGAGCACCCACCAGGGGCGCCGCATTCGGCTGGATGCGGGGCTGGGACTCATCTATCAGGTAGGATAGGCCTTTTGGGGGGCCCATCATGCCGTTCGTACTCTTGGAAAAAACAGACCAAGTCGCTTGGGTGACCTTGAACCGGCCGGATAAGCTCAACGCCCTGAACAACGAGCTGCTGAAGGAACTGGATCTCGTTTTCACGGGGCTGGAAGAGGACGCGGAAGTGGGCGTGGTCGTCGTCACGGGCGCGGGGCAGAAAGCCTTCGTGGCCGGAGCGGACATTTCAGAGCTGAAGGATCTCGATAGCGCCACGGCGCGCGTCCAGGGGCTGAAGGGACAGGAGGTCTTCAACCGCATCGAGCGCATGCCCAAGCCCGTGATCGCGGCCGTGAACGGTTTCGCGCTGGGCGGCGGCTGCGAGCTGGCGCTCAGCTGCCACATCCGCATCGCTTCGGAGAACGCGCGCTTCGGCCTGCCGGAAGTCTCGCTGGGCATCATCCCCGGCTACGGCGGCACGCAGCGCTTGCCGCGGCTCGTGGGCAAGAGCATGGCCCTGGACATGATCCTCACCGGCGACATGGTGGGCGCCGCCGACGCGCTGCGCGCGGGCCTCGTGAGCCGCGTGGTGCCGCAGGCCGATCTAAAGGCCGCCGCGGAGAAGATGGCGAGGACCATCCTCTCCCGCGGGCCTCTGGCCCTACGCTCGGCCCTCACGGCGGTTCACGAGGGCATCGAGATGCCTTTGTCCAAGGGGCTTGAGTTCGAAGCCTCCCTCTTCGGCCTCCTGGCCAACAGCGCCGACATGAAGGAGGGCATGGGCGCCTTCCTGGAAAAACGTCCGGCCCAGTTCCAGGGGCATTGAACCGAGAGATCCCTGGCCCAGGAGTCGCGCCGGACGCATCTTGAAAGGTGGAGGGCAGCCTCCAACCGGAAGGGAGGGTTATATGAAACCCGCCTCTTTGATCGCTTCGATCTTCATCGGGCTCGTGGCCCTGGGCCACCTGATCCGCTTCATCCTCCACACGCAGATCCTCATCGGGGGCCATGCCATCCCCGTATGGCTGAGCGCGCCCGCGTTCCTGCTCTTGGCGGCCTTAGCGGTCTGTCTCGTCCGTGAGCTGCGGGGTTCCTCAGCGAAATAGCATAGGGGCCCGGCCCCGGCCGGGCCCCTATGCCAGACTTCCCCGACATTACATGCTCGCCTGCGGCGCCATGTCGCTGGACTTGATGTCGATGGTGAGCATGAACCCGTTGGTGCCCTTGAACTCGAAGGCCTTGGGGCCCACGCGGTAGGCTTCGACCTCATTGGGCATGAGGACGAATCCCGTGTTCCTCGGCGCGCCCCAGTACTTCAGGTTCTGGATGACGGTGGGCTGGGCAGCGTCGTTGGTGCCGGCGTTGCTCTTCAGGCGGACCTCGCCCATCTTGCCGCCGTCCAGCTTCGCGACGGCGTGGTCCTTGTCGAACTCCCAGGTGTCGATGGACGCCGTGGCGGTCTTGAAGGATTTCCACTTCACGGGGAAGAGGTGGGGCAGGATCGCCTCGATGCCCGCTTTCTGCTCCGCGGTGGCGGCTTTGTCGATGTAGACGACGGCCCAATTCACCTCGCCCTTGGAGAAATCGCTGCCGAGGTCGCCGGCCATCCAGAACTTCACGCCTTCGAGGTTCGTGGCGCCGTAGTGGCCCGTGTTCACGCGGTAGGCGTTGTTCGCCCGGCAGTAGCGCATCCCCCCTTGATGGGATGCTGGCTCCGCATTGAAGTAGCACTGGCAGAACATCGGGCAACTGCAGGCCTCGATGACCGTCGCGTTCATGGCCCAGTCCTGGTCACCGCCCGCGGCAGCGATGGGCAGCACGGCCACGGCAAAAGCTAAGGATCGGAATTTCATTGCTCCCTCCTTGGGTAGTGGCTCTTGCTCTCCGGCAACCGGATGCAGGCCTCGTGTTGGTGAAACCGGCCTCAGCATGGACCGAGTTATTATTCCGACAATACCTATTGGTGATTGGCAAAATCAGAATGCAGCATGGAATAAATCGCTCACGTTCCGTTTTCAACCACCGGCTCTACAGCGGGCCTGGATGCGCAACATCACATCCGCGCTCAACCTTCACCGGAGTGCAGCGGCCTATTCCACCGGAGCCCCTATGCGAATCGCTTCACTGCCCGTCCTGTTGACCGCGCCCCTGATGGCCCAGGTTATCCCCGCCTCTCCCCTGCCCGCGCAGGCAAAGGCCACACACCTTCTCGCCCGCCTCACCTTCGGCCCCCGTCCTGGTGAAGTGGAGGCCTTGACGAGGGGCGGAGACGCGGCGCTCACGGCCTGGTTGAAGGCCCAGTTGGACCCGGCCCCGGAGCCGCAGCTCAACACCTGGATCGGGAAGGAGTTCCCCACCCAGGCCATGAGCATCGGCCAGTTGCAGGCTGCCTTCCCCCGCCCAGCCGCGGTTGCGAAACAGCAGGGCCTGAAGCGCGACGATCCCGCCTTCAAGCAGGAGGCGAAGGATCTCGTCCCTTTCGAGAAGCGGCCGGCGCGCATCGACGAGGAGCAAGCGGGCCAGAAGCTCGTGCGCGCCATCGAAAGCCGCGACCAGCTCCAGGAGGTGCTCGCCGATTTCTGGTTCAACCACTTCAATGTGGATGAGAGCAAGGGCCTCGACCGCTGGTTCGTGACGGGCTATGAGCGCGACGCGATCCGCCCCCATGTCTTCGGCAGATTCCGCGACATGCTGGGGGCCGTGGCCTGGCATCCCGCCATGCTCTTCTACCTCGACAACTGGCTCAGCGTGCAGGACGGCTTCCAGGCGCCGCGCCAGGGGAACAGGAAGGCCGGGCTCAACGAGAACTACGGCCGCGAGCTGATGGAGCTGCACACGCTGGGCGTGGATGGCGGCTACACGCAGGCCGATGTGGCCCAGGTGGCGCGCTGCTTCACGGGCTGGTCCATCCAGGATCCGCAACAGGACGCCGCCGCCATCTTCCGTCCCCGCACGCACGACGATGGCCCGAAGACCGTGATGGGCGTGGTCATCACGGCCGGAGGCCGGGAAGACGGCGAGCGGGTGCTGGACATGCTGGCATCCTCCCCCACCACTGCGCGGCATCTCGCCACGCTGCTCTGCCGCCGTTTCATCGCGGATGATCCCCCGGCCACGGCCGTGAATCGCGTGGCCAAGGCCTACATGAGCACCAATGGCGATCTCCGCGCCGTCTACGACGCACTCTTCAGGAGCCCCGAGTTCTGGGCAAAAGCCGCCATGGGCGCCAAGGTGAAGACGCCCTTCGAGTTCGTGGTGTCCTCCGTGCGCGCCCTGGACGGCCATGTGGACGATCCGCTGCCCATCTCGCGCACTGTCGCCCGCATGGGCGAGCCGCTCTACCATTGCCAGCCGCCCACGGGCTACAAGGACACGGCGGACGCCTGGGTGAGCACGGGCGCGCTGGTGGAGCGGCTGCGCTTCGGTGTCGCGCTGGCGAAACGCCAGGTGCCGGGCGTGGTCTGGCCGGATCTGCCGCCGCAGGCATCCACCGATCCATCCACGGTCATTGACGCGCTCTCGCCGCGCCTCGCCCCTGCCGGATTGTCCCCCGGCACCCGGGGCGCGCTGCTCAAGGCTGCTAGCGCCATGCCGCTCGTCTATCCCGATGGCGAGAGAAGGCCAGTGGACCAGGCTCAGCTGCTGGGATTCCTCTTGGGCAGCCCCGAGTTCCAGAGGAGATGATCATGCGCCGCCGCTTGTTCCTCCAGACCGCCGCCACCAGCGCCACCTTCGCGGGGCTGGGTCTCGCGCCGCGTTTCCTCCGCGCTGCCGCCTCGGAAGCCACCGCGAAGGACAAAGTGCTTGTCCTCCTCATCCAGCGCGGGGCCTGCGACGCGCTCTCCGTGCTTCCGCCCGTGGGGGAATCCCGCTACTACGACCTGCGACCCAACATCGCCATCCCCGCGCCTGACGCGCTGCGGCTCGATGGCGCCTTCGGGCTCCATCCTGCGCTCTCATCGCTGAAGCCCTTCTATGATCAGAAGATCCTCGCGCCGGTGATGGGCGCAGGCTCACCCGACTCGACCCGGTCTCACTTCGATGCGCAGGATTTCCTGGAAAGCGGCACGCCGGGCGTGAAACACACAGAGGATGGCTGCCTGGATCGCGCCCTCGGCGCCATGAAGGGCCCGCGCGGCCCCTTCGATGGCGTCGCGCTGCAACCCACCCTGCCCCGTATCCTCCAAGGCTCTGTGCCCGCGCTGGCGATGGGCAGCCTCGATGACTTCCGCCTGCCGGATGGTCCGGCTTCGGGTGGCTTCGAATCCATGTATGGCGCGGCGCTGGATCGCACCATGCGCGGCGTCGGCGATGAGACCTTCCGCGCGTTGAAGGATCTGAAGGCGAAGGATCCCCGCGCCATCACGCCCGCCAACGGCGCGACCTACCCCGGCAGCCCGCTGGGCAAGCGCATGCAACAGATCGCCCAGCTCATCAAGGCGGACCTGGGCCTGCGCGTGGCCGTCAGCGATTGCGGCGGCTGGGACACCCATGTGGGCCAAGGCTCCACGCAGGGGCAGCTCGCGGCGCGGCTCCAGGATTTCGGCGATAGCCTGAGCGCCTTCCTCGCGGACCTCTCGGACCGCATGGACCGGATCTGCCTCATCACGCTCACGGAGTTCGGGCGCACCGTGCGCGAGAACGGCAACCGCGGCACGGACCACGGCCACGGCTCCGCGGCCTTCATCGCGGGCGGCGGCGTGAAGGGCGGCCGCGTGCTCAACGCCTGGAAGAGCCTCCGCGACCAGGATCTCAACGAGGCCCGCGACCTGCCCATCGCGTTCGACTACCGGTCCCTGCTGGGCGAAGCCCTCACGAAGCACCTGGGCATCCGCGACCTCCGCACCGTCTTCCCTGGCTACGCGAATGACCCGAGGGCCTGGGCCAGCGCCCTAAAAGCATGATCCGGGGTCACGGCTTCCCCACGATCTTCAACCGCTCCATCTCGTCATCCATGCGGCCCGCCAGCATCAGCGCGGCCATCTTGTGGTCGCCGATGAGGGACAGCCAGGGGTGCTTGAAGGTGGCGGGCCGGTTCTTCTCGACGAGGAAGTGGCCGGTCCAGGCGAATCCATAGGCCAGCAGGGGCACGGTCCACACCCAGGCCCAGCGGTGCGTGACGGCCAGCGCGATCAGCAGGGCCAGGTAGCCGATGGAACCGGACAGGTGCAGGCGGCGGTTGAGGCGGCTGCGGTGCTCCGCCACATAGGCCGGCCAGAACCGGGCGAAGGTCATTTCTTCCCTGCTCCGATCGCGGCCGAAGCCGTCTGCTCATTCTCGTTCTCGTCGGTGGCGCGCACGAGCACACGGCCGCCCTTCACCAGCTCGGCGGGGAGCGTCACATCGAAGCTCTCCGTCGCCTGGTCGAAGACGCGGTCCGTGGGCGCGATCTCCACCCAGTGCCCGCCATCGGCGCTCACGGCGGCCTCCTTCAGCACGGACGCGGCGTCGCTGGCGGTGAAGCGCACCCGCAGGCCCTCGCCTTCCCGCGTGGCTGAGAGATCCGTGATCACGGGCGGCGTGTGGTCGATGACGAAGCCCGGTGTGATCCAGGCGGCGGTCTCAGCCAGGTTGAAGGGGTTGCTGGGCGCGTCCGAGGCCGTCACTTCCAGGCGATAGCGCCCGTCCGGAACGGGAAGCGTGTCGAAGGCGAAGAACCGCTCCTTCCAGTGCTGCTCCAGTTCGATGGGCGCGCCCCGGTCCGGCAGCAGGCGGATGCGGAATTCCAGCTGGTCGTTGTTGGGATCGGACACCCGGAACATGAAACTCTGCGATCCGCGGCGGAAGGTGCGCCGCTCGCTGCCGGCATAGCCGATGGCGGGGATGAGCTTCTGCGTCTCGTAGGGCACGCGCTCGATGCCGATGTCGTCCGGCGGCGCGCTCCGGGTGATGACGAGACCCGGCGGCATGATGTCCACGCCCTCCCACTGGGGCGGCAGGTTGCGGTTGGCGTAGCGGACCGTCACCGCGCGCGCCACGGGCGTGGCCCCGCCGCGAGTGGAAGCGAGCCGCACGCGGAACTGCGCGAAGCGCGAAGGCGGCAGGCCGGGCAGCTCGCCGCTGCGTAGGGGGGGCGTCCAGGCGCTCCAGGTCGCGTCGGGTTCCTCGGTGAAACCCGTGCGGAACTGGAGCGAGGCCGTGGTGCCTTCCGGCGTCTCGGCCTCCAGCACAGCGCGGCCCCAGTCCGCCAGGGGCTGGGCGCGGAGCACCGGCGAGTCGAGCGTGCCTTCCGTCGCCTGGATCTCAGAAAGCGCGTGGACTTCCGCGGGGTTGGAGGCGGCCACCAGCATCTCCGAGCCGGAGGGCAGGAAGGCCATGGCCTGGCCCGCGCCCAGTTCCGTGAGGGCTTCGAAGGGATCCATGTCGCGCTGCTTGGCGTCGAGGGGGATGGCGAAGACGCGGGAGCGGTTGCCGGTGCCCACCAGCAGGTGGCCCTTCCAGGCCTCCAGCCCGTAGACTTGGCTGCGCGAGCTCTGCCAGACGGTCTGGGGAACACGGTCCTTGCCGATGCGGATGACGGCGCATTTCGGCGCCGTGCTGGCGTCGGGGATCAGGTAGCCTTCACGCTTCTCCAGCTTGCCGCTCTGGAGGTGCGAGGCGAGGTCGTTGTTGGCGCCCACGAAGAGGTCGCCGTTGTCCATGGCCAGGGCGCGCACTTCCTGGAAGGGCGTGTCCATGAGGATCTCGATCCGGTCCGAGACGCGGGTGTAATGCAGCACGAGACCGCGGCCCAGACTGCCGAGATAGTAGCCGCCGGAGCCATCCGGGCACATGGCGGTGAATGCCGTCTCCTCGGCCAGCTGGACGAGGCGGCGGCTGGAGCCTTCTCGCGCGGTGATGAGCGCCGCGCCCGACTGCGCGCCACCGGCGCAGATGACCTCCGTGCCTTCCGCGCGCATCGCCCACACCACGGTGGCGTCGATGTCGCACCAGGCCTTCACGGTCCCGTCCCCGGAGACGCGGTAGAGCTTGCCCTCCCCGCTAGGGGCCACGATGAGATCCTGGCCCACCCGCGCCATGGCGAAGACGATGCCGCCCTTCACTTGCGCCAGCGGGCGCACCTGGCCGTTGGCGTAGCGGTAGAGCTTGCCGTCCGTGCCGGCGGAGAGGTAAGCGCCGCCCTGGCCATCGGGCACGGCGCACCAGATGACGCCCTCGGGCAGCTGGGCCACGCGCCGCAACGCGGGCGCGAGCCGCAGCGCGCCATCCGCGCCCACGCTCACGCCCTTCGTGACGGCGCCGATCCAGTCGTTGAAGCTCTCATAGGCGGCTTTGGGCTGGCCGGCCTGGAGCAGCGTGGCCGCCACGAGGGCGGCGGGAGCGAGGAAAGCGCGTAGTCGCATGGGTGCCGTCCGCTAGTCGATTTCGATCTCGAGTTCCATGGAAGCCAAGCCGCGCACTTCGCGGTCGAGGGGCAGCACGCTGCGGCCGATGATCTGGCGCTTGAGCTTGCCCCCGTCCGACCCGCCATCCGCCGCTAGGAGATTCGCCACGGAGGGCGGCAGGTTCTCGATGCGCCCGCCCCGCAAGCCCACTCCGGGATTGTCCTGGAGAAGGATGGCGTAGGCGTGGTTGTTCCGCAGCGCGCTGTTGAGCAGCCGCACCACATCGGAGAGGCTGGACACCTGGATGGCCTGCTGGTCGGGGTCCGCGGCCATGAGGCTGAGGCCGTCGCCCACCATCAGCGTGGCTTTGCCGGGCTTGGCCGAGTCGGGGATGGGGATGTTGAGCATGGCCGTCTCCCGCACGCCCTGGATGTTCTGGAGCGTGACGACAAGGGGCAGCGTGTCGCCGGGCCGCGCGCGGCCCTTCAGCACGCGCACGCCCGCGATGCCCGTGAGGTCCAGCTTCTCCTCGGCCTTCACCGTGAGGCTGATGCCGTCGAAGACCGGCTTCTCGAAAGGGTTGAAGCAGACCGCCTGCAGCATGCCGCCCAGGAACATGGAGAGTCGGGACGCGTTGAGATCGGCCACCACGCTCTCGATCTGGATGGCGTCCTGCCCCGCCAGCTTGATGTTGCCTTGCAGCGAGAGGCTTTGGAATCCCGCGCCCCGCACCTGCGACTCCAGCGTCTGGCTCAGCACCGTGGCGGCCAGCTGGGGCGTGAGCAGCGGGTTGTCCATGATCTCGTAACGGAAGTTCACGGTGCGGCGTCCGCCGAGATTCAAGCCGATGCGCAGGGGGATCATCCGCGCGTCCGCGCCCAGCACAGCCCCTACGCCGCTGGAGCGGTCCTCCCGCAGCGCGCCCACCTGGGCCACCGGCATGGCCAGCTTCATGGAAGTGGCGTAGCTGGGCAGCACGGTCGCCACGCTGGCGGACCAGAGCGGCAGGTCCACGGCGCCCAGGTTGAAGAGCGGATGGCCGAAGAGCAGCAGCTTCTTGCCCTGCGCATAAGTGATGGTGCCCGCCACCGTGAGATCTAGATCGCCCTGCACGAGGTTGATGGCCACCATGCCGCCAGGTTCCAGCGGACTCGCCTGGGCGTTCGCATCCGGCGCCAGCGCGGGCGCGGCCACGAACTGCACGGGGAGACCGGACCATAGCGATTTCGTCTGCGGCCCCAGTGGGGTGCCTGCCATGGGCAGAGGCAGTTCCTGCGGGTCCACGTCACCGAGAACGGTGGCGAGCGGAATCATCTCCCCTTGCAGCGCGGACTTGATGACAGCGGGCGGCCCCAGCTTGGGCAGCACCAGCGGCGTGCCCTTGCCGGGCTGCTCCGGCACATCCTTGAGCTGGTCCAGCATCTGCTGGATGGGCGTGATGCCGCCGACCGCGTCCTTCTCGAACTGGAACCCGGTCGAAAGCGCGCCCAGGAGCCGCCCCTCCACATAACAGGGGCTGCCGCTCATGCCAGCGATGATGCCAGTCTCTGCCAGGGGCCCGCCGCTGCACTTGACGAGGATCCGCGCGCCGCCAGGCGTGGCGTTCTTCTGGACGCCGAGCACCTCGAAGTCGAAGCGCTCGATCTTGCCGCCCTTGAAGACAGTCTTGCCGTAGCCCTTCATGCCCACCTGCACTTCGCTCAGAGGCATGAATCCCTGCCCCATGAGAGGAGCAAAGGCCGCCGGAAGGGCTGCGAGCAGAACGGGGGCGAGGAGGCGGAGGCGCGGCATCTGAGGGTTCCCGGGTCCTGGGAAGCCTAGCAGCTTGAGGGCTTACGCGGGATTCATTGGCTTGGCCGGCACACATTCCTGACCGGAAGTTAACGAGTTTGCGCTTGGTATATGAGGTTCAACTCTGCAAGCTGATTTCCGGAGGAACCTTACATGAGTATGAAGCATTTGAAGGGCTCAGCCCTGGTGGCCCTGCTTGTGGCCGCCGCACCTCTCGCCGCCCAAGGCGTCAATGTGCAATTGGCCGGCCAGATCAGCGACAACAATGGCCAGCCGATGAGTCTCGCCACCATCACCATCCGCAACGATGAGACCGGCTACACGCGCGTCGTCCAGACGGCGGAGAACGGCCGCTACCTCGCCGTGAACCTGCCCGTGGGACCCTACACCGTGTCCGTCGCGAAAGCGGGCTTCCAGACGGCTTCGGGCGTGAAAGTGAACCTCAACCTCGGCGACGCCGCTCCCCTCAATGTGAAGCTGGCCTCCGAGGCCTCCACCACCGTGGAAGTGGTCGCCACCGCCGCAGCCGTAGACAGCGAGCGTTCCACCCAGGCAGCCATCATCAACCCCGACGCCCTGCAGAATCTGCCAGCGTTCAACCGCTCTTTCACCAGCCTGGCTACGACCGCCCCGCAAGTGGTGGTGGACAGCCAGCGCGGCAACCTGGCCATCGCCGGCCAGCGCGGCGTGAACACGGCCATCCATGTGGACGGCGGCGATGTGGATGAGCCCTTCTTCGGCGGCCAGACCGGCGCGGCCGAAGGCACCACCCCCTTCACCATCAGCATTGAGGCCATCCGCGAGTACCAGGTGGTCACCGACGGCGCCTCGGCCGAATACGGCCGCATGGGCGGCGGCTATGTGAACGCCATCTCCAAGAGCGGCACCAACGACTTCAGCGGCAGCGCCTTCTATTACACACGGCCTCAGAGCTTGATCGCCAATGAGCCTTCCCTCAATGGCCAGCCCCCGAAGAAGATCGGGGACTTTAAGCAGAACCAGTTCGGATTTTCCGTGGGCGGCCCGATCCTCAAGGACAAGCTCTTCTACTTCGTTGTCTACGATGCCCAGCGCAAGACCGAGCCCATCACCCAGATCTGGGGTGGAACTTCCCCCTTCACGCTGAATCCGGCGGTCCCGAACGACGCCGCTCTCCTCGCCCAGGGCGGGGACTACGACAAGAAATCGGACTCGGACACCCTCTTCGCCCGGGTGGACTGGCTCTTGAACGAGAGCCAGACGCTGCAGTTCCGCGTCAACACCTCCAAGTTCAACGGCCTGACCAGCACGGGCACCACGAACGCCTACAGCAACACCGCCGCTGACGATGTGAAGACCCTTCAGGGCGTCGTCCAGTGGAATTGGAACCTCAGCGCCAATTGGCTGAATGAAGCGGAGCTCAACTATGTCAAGGACGAGCTGCCCCGCGATCCCCATTCGAACATCCCCCAGGTCCAGGTCAGCGACAGCGGGACCAGCAATTACTACGGGACTTATCCGTTCACGCGGAAATTCGAGACCAAGCGCACCGAATTGAAGGACACGGTCACCTTCGTCACGGCCACCACCCAGGTGAAGGGAGGCATCGACTACAACAAGACCGATGTCAGCGAGACCTTCGCCGCCTTCGGCGCTGGCGGCTACCGGTTCACCAGCCTGGCCAATTTCCGCCTCGGCAACTGGGCCAGCTACCAGCAATTCTTCGGCCTGAACGGGCTTTCCGCCGCCCAGGCAGGCACCCTGGACGCCTCCGAGACCGAGCTTTCGGCCTTCATCCAGATGGACCAGCGCGTCAACGAGTATCTCAAGTACGGCCTGGGCCTCCGTTGGGACAGCCAGAAGCACCCCGATTTCCCCATCCTGGATGTCAGCAATCCCCTCGCGAATCCTCTGCCCCTCACCCAGCGCATCCCCAATGACAGCGGGTTCTCCCCCCGCTTCAGCCTGACCTGGACGCCCGGAGGGGAAGGCAGCAACACCGTCGTGCGCCTCAACGGCGGCCGGTACATCAGCCGCACCCCGGCTGTCTTCCTGTACCAGGTCTACGCGGTGAATGCCTACCGCGGCGCGTCGATCACCTTCACCCCCGCCCAGGCCGCCCTTTACGGAATTCCCATCGGCCCTACCTTCAATGCGGCCAATCCGTTCGCCTTCTCCTCTTATCCGACGGGCGCCACCCCGGCCGCGCAGAATGTCTTCACCTTCGACCAGGGCTTCAAGAATCCCCGCACGGATCGCCTCAGCCTGGGCGCGGATCGCGCCGTGGGCAGCTGGGTCCTGGGCCTGGAATGGGCGGCCGCCCACACTGTGAACCTTGAGCGCCTGCAGGACCTGAACTTGGGCACCCCCACGGTCAGCCCCTACGGCCGCGAGATATTCCCAGCCACCCGGCCCAACACGGCCTACAGGCAGATCATGGCCTACACCTCGGATGCCGAGAGCTGGTACCACGCCCTGACCTTCAGTGCCAAGTACCACAAGGCCGACAGCCCCTTCGAAGGCCAGCTCTTCTATACCCGCTCCACCAATAAGGACAACGACTCCAACGAGCGCAACTTCTCCAACTACTCGGAGCAGAACACGCAGAACCTGGGAGCGGATTGGGGCTACGCGGACACGGACCGCCGGGATGTCGTCACAGGGTATCTGAGCTACCTGGAGCGCCATACCGGCATCCAGTTCAGCACCAAGCTGAATTACGCGTCGGGCTCTCCCTACACGATCACCTACAGCGGCGACCTGAACAAGGACGGCAACTTCAGCAACGACCGCTATTTTGTGAACGGCCAGGACAGTGGCCGGAACGGCTTCCGGAACGCGGCGACTACCACGGTGGATCTCGGCCTCCGCAAAGCTTTCCAGTTCACCCGGAAGATGGCGCTGACGCTGAGCGCGGATGTGTTCAATGTCTTCAACGATCACAACCAGTACACCTTCCTGGGCCTTCCTGCCCCCCCTTTGCCCCCCAGCACAGACGCGGCTCCTTACCTCGTCTCCTATCAAGGTGCCCAAGGCGCTGGTGGCGGACCCATCACCGGCCGCCAAGTCCAGCTGGGCGCGCGATTCAGCTTCTGATCCGCACAAAGAACACCGAAACGGGCGGCGCGAGCCGCCCGTTTTCTTTTAGGCTGGAGGCATGAAGATTCTCTGCTTGGGCGATGTGGTGGGCGAACCGGGGCGGCGCCTCATGGAGGCGCACCTGCCCGCGCTGCGCCGGGAACACGCCGTGGACTTTGTGATGGTGAACGGTGAGAACGCCGCCCACGGCCACGGCATCACGGAGGCCATCGCGCGGCAGTGGTTCGGCGAGCTGGGCGTGGACGCCATCACCACCGGCAACCACGCCTTCGATGTGAAGGGCATCGAGTCCTATTTCCGCCAGGAGCCGCGGCTACTGAGGCCCGCCAACCATCCGCCCGCCACGCCGGGCGCGGGCTTCGTGAAGCTGCACACCAAGAATGGCGGGGAGGTCCTCGTCATCAACCTCATGGGCCGCGTCCACATGCCGCCCTGCGACGACCCCTTCCGCTGCGTGGACGCGATCCTCCAGAAGGAGCGCGCCGATCTCGTGCTCGTGGACATGCACGCGGAGGCCACCAGCGAGGCCCAGGCCATGGGCTGGCACCTGGACGGCCGCGCGGCCGCCGTGGTGGGCAGCCACACCCATGTGCCCACGCTGGACACGAAGATCCTGCCCGGCGGCACAGCTTATGTGACGGACATCGGCATGACGGGCCCCTACGACGGCGTCATCGGCATGAAGAAGGAGGCCAGCCTCACCCGCTTCCTGGGCCCCCTGCGCGCCAAGTACGAAGTGTCCGGCGGCGATCTCCAGCTCCACGCCCTGCTCATCACCACCGATGGCAAGAAAGCCACTGCCGTCGAGCGCCTGCTCCGGACGCTCTAAAGAAAAAGGCCCCGCGGATGCGGGGCCTTTCCTCAACCCTCAGGCCTGATTTAGTACATGTCTTCCATGCCGCCCATGCCGGGGCCCGCGGGAGCAGCGGACTTGGGCTCGGGGATCTCGCTGATGATCGCCTCGGTGGTGAGCATCATGGCGGCGACGCTCGCGGCGTTGCGGAGGGCGGACTTGGTCACCTTGGCGGGGTCGATGACGCCCGCGGCCACCAGGTCCTGGTACTCGCCCGTGGCGGCGTTGAAACCGGTGTTGCCCTTCTCTTCCAGGACGCGGTTCACGACGACGGAACCTTCCACGCCGGCGTTGTTCGCGATCTGGCGCAGGGGCTCCTCGATCGCCTTGCGGACGATCGTGACGCCGGTGGCCTGGTCGCCAGTGACCTTCAGCGCGGCGAGCTTGGAGACAGCGCGCAGCAGAGCCACACCGCCGCCGGGGACGATGCCGTCCTCGACCGCAGCCTTCGTGGCGTGCATGGCGTCCTCGACGCGGGCCTTCTTCTCCTTCATCTCGGTCTCGGAAGCCGCGCCCACCTTGATGACGGCGACGCCGCCGACCAGCTTGGCGAGGCGCTCCTGCAACTTCTCCTTGTCGTAATCGGAGGTGGACTGCTCGATCTGGCTGCGGATCTGCTTCACGCGGCCCTGGATGTCCTCCTTGGCGCCGGCGCCCTCGACGATGGTGGTGTTCTCCTTGTCGATGACGATCTTCTTGGCGGTGCCGAGGTCGGTCAGGGTCAGGTTCTCGAGCTTGAGGCCGAGATCCTCGCTGATGGCCTTGCCGCCGGTGAGGGTGGCGATGTCCTCGAGCATGGCCTTGCGGCGGTCGCCGAAGCCGGGTGCCTTCACGGCCGCGACCTGGATGGTGCCGCGGATCTTGTTGACCACCAGCGTGGCGAGCGCCTCTCCGTCCACATCCTCGGCGATGATCAGCAGGGGGCGGCGGGCGTTGACGGTCTGCTCCAGCAAGGGCAGCAGGTCGCGCATGTTGGAGATCTTCTTCTCATAGGCGAGCACGAAGGGGTTCTCGAGCTCGACCTTCATCTGGTCGGCGTTGGTGACGAAGTAGGGGCTCAGGTAGCCGCGGTCGAACTGCATGCCCTCGACGACGGTGAGCTCGGTCTCGCGGCCCTTGGCCTCCTCGACCGTGATGACGCCGTCCTTGCCGACCTTCGCCATGGCCTCGGCGATGATCTTGCCGATCTCCTCGTCGCCGTTGGCGGAGATAGTGCCGACCTGGGCGATGGCATTGCCCTCGACGGGCTTCTTGATGTCGTCGATGGACTTCACGACGGTCTCGACGGCGAGGTCGATGCCCTTCTTGATCTCCATGGTGTTGGCGCCGCTCACGACGGCCTTGATGCCCTCGCGGTAGATGGCGCGGGCCAGCACCGTGGCGGTGGTGGTGCCGTCACCGGCGATGTCGGAGGTCTTGGAGGCGACTTCGCGCACGAGCTGGGCGCCCAGGTTCTCGTGCTTGTCCTTCAGCTCGATCTCCTTGGCGACGGTGACTCCGTCCTTGGTCATGAGCGGGCTGCCGAACTTCTTCTCGATGAGGACATTGCGGCCCTTGGGGCCGAGCGTGACCTGCACCGCGTCAGCGAGCTTGTTGACGCCGCGCAGGATGGACTGGCGGGCTTCTTCAGCGTAGATGATGGACTTGGCCATGTTGTTCTCCTGTTTCCGTTGAATTTCGATTAGCCGACGATGGCGAGGATCTCGTCCTCGCGCACGATCACATGGTCCACGCCTTCGACCTTCACTTCGGTGCCGCTGTACTTGCCGATGAGCACCTTGTCGCCGGCCTTGACCGACATCGGCACGCGCTTGCCGTTGTCGTCGAACTTGCCTTCGCCCGCGGCCACCACCTCGGCCTCCATGGGCTTTTCCTTGGCGGTGTCGGGGATGATGATCCCGCCCTTGACCGTCTCGGCAGGCTCCACGCGCTTGAGAAGCACGCGGTCGGAAAGCGGCTTGATCGCCATGATGTCCTCCTTTGGAAGGGTGAGTCCCCGGGTCGGGGTTGTTAGCACTCACCCATATCGAGTGCCAAGGATCGCGCGGCCTCGGGAGGGGGTCAAGTTGTGTTTTGGTGACGCTTGATACAAATTTTAGTGAATTGCCATCAAGTTATCTTTAGTCAAAGTTTAGATATTTGCATTGCCAGGCCAGAGCCTGCGCCCGTAAACTAAGGATATGTCCAGCCTTGCCTTGCTCCAAGAGCTCCAAACCACGCTGGACCTGCTGCGCACCATCGAGCGCGATCTGGCCGCCTTCCCTCCCGAATTGGCAAAGGCCGATGCCGATGCCAAGGTCCTCCAAGCCCAGGCTGACAAGGCCCGCGCCGCCCTCGCGGCCGTGGAGAAGCCCCGGGCCCAGCTCCAGGCCGTCTACGACCAGGCCAAGAAGATCGAGGTGAGCACCCGCGCCCACCTCAAGGACACCCAGCACCAGATCCCCTACGCTGAGGCGCTCCGGGAACTGGGCGAGAAGGAGCGGGCCGTGACGGCCGCCGCCAAGCCCCTCAAGGAGCTGGATGCCCAATTGGCCCTGCGCCAGGCGGAGGTGGATGCCGTCGAGCCTAAGCTCGCGGAGGCCAAGGCCAAGTTCGAGGCCGACCACGCCCTCTTCCTCGCCGAACACGAGAACCAGGTCATCGCCCGCGTCCAGCTCGAAGCCAAGCAGACCGAACTCTGGACGAAGATCGAGGCCGCCCTGAAGCCCCGCATCGAGCGCCTCATCACGCAACGCCAGGGCCGGCTTGTGGCCGCGGTGGCGGAAGGCGTCTGCGGCGGCTGCCACACGAAGCTGCGCGGTCCGCTGGTGGCCCAGCTCCGGCACCCGGAAGGCCTCATCACCTGCGAGACCTGCCAGCGGTACCTCTACCTGGCGTGAGTCCTCTATCGGAGCGCGTCGAGGCTCTGCGCGCGCGCATCACCCGCGCCTGCGAGACCACCGGGCGCGATCCCGCTTCCGTGGAGCTGCTCCCCGTCTCCAAGAGGCAGCCGCTTGAACTGATTGATGAGGCCGCGGCCTTGGGCTTCGCGCGCTTCGGCGAGAACTATGTGCAGGAAGGCGCCGCCAAGGCCGAGGCCCGTCCCGCGCTGGCCTTCACGCTGCTCGGTCCGCTCCAGCGCAACAAGGCCAAGCAGGCGCTCCAGCATTTCACGGAGATCCAAAGTGTTGATCGCGTCGAACTCGCGGAGCGCCTGGCTCGTCTGGCCGACGAGCTGGATCTGCGCCGCGGGGTGTGGATCCAGGTGGACCTCTGGAACGAGGCCACCAAGATGGGCGGTTGCGCGGAAGCCGATCTCCCCAACCTGCTCGGCACGCTTCGCACCCTACCCCGCCTGGAGCTGAGGGGCCTCATGGCCATCCCGCCGCCTGAAGACAAGAGCGCCTTCGTCCAGCTCGCACGCCTGCGCGATGATCTCCAGTCGCACCTCGGCCAGCCCCTGCGCCTCAGCATGGGCATGAGCGCCGACCTCGAAGCCGCCGTGGCCGCGGGCAGCGGCCAGATCCGCATCGGAACGGCGTTCTTCGGCGAGCGCGCGCCCAAGACATGAAAGGCCCCGCCGGAGCGGGGCCTTTCAACAACGCGGATCCGGTCAGAAGCGGAGCCGGACGCCGAACTGCACTTCGCGGGTGCTGTAATCCACGCCCGCGACCTTCTGGAAGGCGGAGTTCGGAGCGCCGGCGCCCGCGCCGGAAATGGCCACTTGCTCGGTATCGCGCACCTGCGGGCTGCTCCAATTGAAGAGGTTGAAGACATCGATGCTGCCTTCGATCTCCACCTTCTGATAGAGCTTGAAGGCGCGCGACAGGCGCAGGTCAAGAGTCTTCTGGTCCGGCTGGCGCTGGCCATTGCGGCCGCCGAAGGCGATGTCGTTCTTGACACCGTCCCCGTTGGGATCAATGGCAGCCAGGTTGAGGGCCGTGTAGGGCAGGCCCGAGGCGTAGTTGAAACGGGCCGAGCCCTTGATCCCGAAATAGATCGGGAAGTAGGTGGCCACGTTCATGACCATGAAGCGGTCGGCGTTGGAGGGCCCGAAATCGCTGCTCGGGTTCGCGGGGTTCGAGGTCGCGCCCAAGGCCAGCTCCGAGAGGATGCCGCCTGAGGAAGTGTAGGTGCTCCGCTCGTTGGAATTCGTGTCTTCAGACTTCGAGAAGGTCATGTTGGCGAGGAAGCCGAAGTCCTCATTGAAGCGCTTGTTCAGGGAGAAGCTGAGGCCGCGGTACCGGCCATAGCCGTCACCCTTCACGAGGAAGACATTGCCGAAGCCGGGGAGGGTCTGGCCGAAGGCGTTGGTGAAGGCGCCGAAATTCAGCACCCGGCCGCGGACGGTGGCCGTGCCCGGGCGTCCCGCCACGGTGAAAAGGTTGCTCCCGGGATTGGCGTAACCGTCATTGTAGGGGACGCCATTCCCCACCTGGTTGAGGTTGATGTTCTCCAGGTATTCCAGGCCCTCGAAGGTGGTGTAGGTGGCCTTCACGCCAGCCGTGAGGCCGTTCCCGAAGTCATGCTCGAGACCCAGCGAGGCCTTCTTCGCGCGGCTCATCTTCGTCTCGGGATCCCAGACCTGGGTGGGGCCGGGGCTGGTGCCGCCGTTGGCCAGCAGTTGCGCGTCCGAAGCCTTGCTGAAGGTCTGGCCGTTGACGAGGGCGGCGTAGCTTAGGAACCCGATAGGGGGTCCCGGACTGAAGAACGTAGGATTGGCGGCCGAGCTGAAGCTGTAGTTGGTGATGGTGTTCCCGTTGCCGGTCATGGTGTTGGCCACGAGGAGCAGCGGCGTGGGGGTGCTAAACCAGCCGTAGCCGCCGCGAAGGACCGTGGTGCCCTTGCCGTCCAGATCGAAGGAGAATGCGAAGCGGGGGTCCACGGTGCTGGATCCCACCGGCGAATCAAGGCCTGCCAGGACGGGGTTGGGGAGCGGATTGTCGGAGAAGGTCTGCTGGTTGAAACGCAGGCCCGCGGTCAGGGTGAGACGGTTGTTGAACAGGCCCTGGTACTGGGCCTGGATGAACTCCGAATCGAGATTGGAGTCGATGTGGACGCGGCCGCCGTTGAAGCTGGTGGCTCCGTTGTAGAGCACGAGGTCGCCAGCTCCCAGGGTCCCAGCGGCCCAGTGGGCCGCGGACCGGAAGGGTGAGGATCCCGAGAAGATGATCGAGCCATTGCCGTTGTTGAAGAACTGGTTCTGGATGGAGAGCTTCTGGAGGTCGAAGCCGCCCTTCAGAATCAGGTCGCCCAGGGTCCAGGTGGTGGCGTGGATGAGCTCGTTCGAGATCTCGTTCATCTGCCGGGGCGTGCTGGTCTTGGTGCCGGCCGAGAACGCGCCGATCGAGATGGCTGGAGAGACGCCCTCTCCCGCGAAGGGACGGCGCTCGTTGGACACCTGGAGACGGGTCTCGCTGATGAGGTTGTCGGCCCAGAGGTCGTTGGCTTCCAGCACCCAGGAGACGGCATTGGTCGTGTTCAGGAGCTGGTTGCTCTCGGCGGTATTCGTCAAGGAGTTGCCGCCGCCGATGGTGTCCTTGAACTTCTGGTAGTTCACGCGGAGCACGAAGCGGTGCCGCTCGTTCAGCGTGTAGTCCAAGCGGGCGAAGTAAGAGGTGTTGGTGGTCTCCTGCTGGTAGGACTTCCCGCCGTTCCCCGCGTTCAGATCGCCGCCTTCCTGACCCAGCGTCGTTCCGGGGTTGGTGAACACATTGTAGAGGCCGCTCCCCTGGAAAGTGGTGAAGTCCGAGGCGATCTCTCCCGGAGAGAGGGAGAAGGCGGGCTTGGCCTGCTGGTCGATCTTGTAGGTCTCCACGCCCACGAAGTAGAAGAGCTTGTCCTTGATGATCGGGCCGCCGACCGTGAAATCCGCGTTGAAGGAATTGCCCACACGGGTCAGATTCTGCGCGGTGTCCAGGTTGCCCTTGGGATCGTAGGGCACCGGGTGGGCCTTGGCCTGCCAGGAATCGTTGCGCATCAGGTAGAGCGCGCTGCCGCCGAAGTCGTTGGTGCCGGACTTGGTGATGGCGTTGATCACCGCGCCGGCGGCGTTGCCGTACTGGGCGTCGTAGCCGTTGGTGATGACCTGGATCTCCTTGATGGTGTCCGCGCCGAACACGAAGGGGATGATGGCGCCGCCGCGCTGCTCGCCGAAGAAGCCGGAGTTGTTGGTGGCGCCGTCGATCTGAAGGTTGTTCATGATCTGGCGCGCGCCTTCCACCATGAGACGGGGCGGGTTGCCGGGGCCGGCCACGGCGCCGGGGGTCAGGCGCACGAGATCGATGAAGTTGCGGCTCACGAGCGGCACCTTCTGCACCAGGGCGGCGTCCACGGTGGAGACGGAGTTTACCTGCTGGGTGTCCACGGACTGGAGGCCCACGACCTCGACATTCGCGCTGGCTTCCAGCACGTCCATGGTGAAGTTGCGGACGGAGGCCTCGCCGAGAGTCACAGTGGACCGTTCATCCGTCATGACCTTCATGCCTGGGGCCGACACCGAGATGGAGTACGGGCCCGTGGGGAGGAGGGGGGCCAGGTACTCGCCGGAGGCGTCGGTGCTGAGGTTGCGGGTGTAACCGGTCTCGAGGTTGCGGATGGTCACGGAAGCGCGGGCCAGGGCGCCGCCGCTCTTGGCCACGACTTTGCCGCGGACGGCGCCGGTGGTCTGGCTTCCCTGGGCCTGGGCCACCATGGAAAATGAGAGGCTCGTGACCGCGAAGACGGCCCGTCGTGTGGACATCATGAAAACTCCTAGAGGTAGAGAATGAGAGCCGTTCAGGCTCGTTGAACACCGCAAAACAGGTTTGGGGTTCTTCTATTCCATCTCAGACACACCTAAATCTCCAGAGCCTTCGAGTGAGTTTTCTGTAAACAGATCCCGGCCGAGATATTTCACAGCAAGACGAAGGTGCAGGTCCATCGGCCAATCCGGTGGCTGCCATCCCGAAGAAGGGGATGGCAAGCGACTTGGTGCCGGTGGTCGGGATCGAACCGACACTCACTTGCGTGAAGCAGATTTTGAGTCTGCCGCGTCTGCCATTTCGCCACACCGGCGCGAAACGACCAGTCTACCGTCACTCCGCCGTGAGCGGAATGCGTCTTCCCCAGCCGAAGGCCTTGGGGCTGACTTTGATGGCGAAGGGGAGCTGGCGGCGCTTGAACTCGGTCCGGCGGAGGAGGCCTAGGACGCGGGGCAGCGCGGCGCGGGCCTGGGCGAGATCGTCTCCATCGAGGAGCAGCGCGAGATCCTCGGCGAGGCCTTCTTCGGGGCGCTGGGCTTCCAGCGAGGCGGCGAGGATGGCGTCCAGCTGGCGGTAGGGCAGCAGGCTCTCCTCGTCCGTCTGGCCCGGCTTCAGCTCCGCCGTGGGCGGGCGCGCGATGACACCTTCGGGCACGCCCGGCAGCACGCCCGCGAGGTCGCGCACGCGGGCCTTGAGACAATCGCCCAGGAGGCCGAAGGCGCCGATGCCGTCACCGTAGAGCGTGAAGTAGCCCGTGGCCGCCTCGCTCTTATTGCCGGTGTTGAGGACGCAGACCTTCGATGAGCCCAGCCTCGCATGCACGGCGGGCTCGCTGCTGAGGCCCATGAGCAGGGAACCACGGGCGCGGCTTTGGAGGTTCTCATCCGTGAGCGAGAAGGCACGGTCGGGGAAGGCGTTCTTCAACGAGGCCGCGAAACCCGCGTAGGGCGCGTCGGCGTCAAGCTTGAGGAAGGGCATGCCCAATTCACGGGCCTGTTCTTCCGCGAAGCGCAGGCTCTCTTCGCTGCTGAACCGCGTAGGCAGAGCCACGCCCAACACACCCTCCGCACCCAAGGCATCCACTGCGAGCGCCGCCACCACGGCGCTGTCGATGCCGCCGCTCATGCCAACAACCACGGCCTCAAGCCCCTGCTTCGCGAGGTTGTCCTTGAGCGCCATGACGAGACCCGCACGGAGCCACCGCGCCTCGTCCACCTCCGCGCCCGTCCCGCCGGACGCGACAGTGTCCACCATCACGAGGCCTTCATGGAAGGGCGAGGCGCCCTGCCAAGTGCCATCCGGTTGCGCAAGGCCGGAGCCGCCATCGAAGAGGAGCCAACTCTCGGCGCCGCAGCGGTCCCCGTAAACCAACGGCACACCGTGCTTGGTCGCGAGACCCTGGATGAGGCGGCGGCGCTGGGCGATCTTTGAGGGCACGGCCCAGGGCGTGACCTTGCCCGTCGGCATCCAGCTCCCGAGGTAACCAGGACTGGCGGAGGCGTTGAGCAGGAGCGTCGCGCCCTGAGCCTTCAACTCCGCGATGGGGTCCACGGCGTAACGGACCAGGTTGTGCGCGAACGCCTCATCCGCCCACAGATCCTCGCAGATGGAGAGGCCGATGCGCTCGCCACCGAAATCCACCAACGGTTGGGGCGTGGAATCGGCTTCGAAATAGCGGGATTCGTCGAACACATCGTAGGCCGGCAGCAGGCGCTTGCGGATGCGCGCGCGGCGCGCGCCCCGCTCCGCCCACCACAATTCATTCCAGAGACGGCCGGATGGGGCAGGCGACGCCGTCCCGAAGATCAGCGGCACCGGGCCCGCGAGGGAGGCGAGGCGCAGCGACTCGGCTTCCATGCGCGCGCGGAGGCCCGGTTCCCAGAAACGGTCCTCCGGCAGGTAGCCGCAGATGGTCAGCTCCGGTGCCAACACCAGCTCCGCGCCCTGCTTCAGCGCGTCCGCGTAGGCGGCCTCCAGCGCGCGGCCATTGACTTCCGGCGCGCCGAGGCGGGCATTGAGCTGGAGAAGCGCGATCTTCATGACTCCAGGCTATCTCACCAGCGGATTACCGCGCGCGTTCCGCCTTCCGGGCGGACTTCCAGTTTCAGCTCCGCGCCCTGGGCCGCCAGCCACTTGAGGGCCAGGGGCAGGCCAAGGCCGGTGCCCTCGGGCCGTCCGCTCTCGAAGGGCCGCATCATGCGCGCGGCGGTCTCCTCGCCGATGCCGGGGCCCTCGTCGTGGATCTCCAGCGTGAGGACATCGGCGTGAACCTTCACGGTGCCTCCGGCCGGCGTGGCTTCGCAGGCGTTCTCCAACAAGTTCACAAGGGCCTGATGCAACAGCATGGGATCCGCCGGGGCCTCGCCCTGCCCTTCCAGCACCAAACGCCGCCCTTTAGCCGCAGGCCGCCGCTCAATGTCCATGATGGCCTGGGCCGCGATGGCCTCCAAGCGCACCGGTTCCAGCCGGGGCTCCAGAGGCCGCGCCCATTCAAGGAACCGTTGCACCACGCGCAGCAGGTCCTCCGTCTCCGCCAGCAGCGGCTCCGCGTCCGCCACGCCGGCCCGCTGAAGCAGCTGACCGTGGCCGCGCAGGACGGCGAGGCCGTTCTTCAACTGGTGGGCCACGCCCGCCGTCATCTCGCCCAGCTCCGCGAAACGCTCGCGCAACTGGCGGCGGCGTTCCTCGGCTTCAGCCTCCGTGATGTCCTCGAAACTGAGCAGCGCGCCGATATTGTCGGGGGCCTCGATGCGTCGGAGCCGCCAGACGCGCCCGCCGCCTTTCGCCCGTGTGGGCGGGCCCGGAGGCAGGGCCAACGCCTCCAGGAGCCAGGGGAAGGGTTCCAACACGAAGGCCGCGTCCAGGGCCACCACGCCGCGCGTGACGCTCAAGAGGTTCTGGCCAGCGCGGTTGAGCGCCGCGACTTTTTGTTTCTGGTCCACCCAGAGCAGACCGAATGGCAGCGCGTCCAGGAGCCGCTCGTGCACCGTGCGCAGCGCGCCCAGCACCGCCGCCAGTTCGCCCCGCTCCCGGAGGCTCTGGCCCACGGCGCCCAGCAACAGGCTTTCCGGATCGGGCGGCGTCTGGCGCCGCAGCCGCGCCCAGCGGATGAGGAGGATGGTGACGCCGAAGAGCACGATGCCCACCGGCAGGAGGATGGCCAGGGTGGACGCCGCGTGGGGGCTCATGGGTTTGAAGGGATGCACCGCATCAGCGTAGCCCAGGCTTGGACAAGAGGCGCTAGGCTGGTGCCATGGATCGCCACCCCCTCTACATCGTCAGCGGCGGCAGCGGCGAGACCGCCCACCGCATGGTCCAGGCGGCGCTGACGCAGTTCTCGGCGGGCGAGGGCCTTGGCCTGCGCCGCTTCCAGAATGTGCGCGACCAGGAGGAGATGGAACGGATCCTCCACCTCGCCAAGGAGAAAGGGGCCGTCGTCGTCCACACCACCGTGTCGAAGGAGCTGCGCTTCTTCCTGGAGGACCGCGCGAAGGCGCTGGGCATCGTGCAGGTGGACCTCTTCGGCAGCCTGCTGGACACGCTGGCGCTCTTCCTCAAGGAGAAGCCGGGCGAGCAGCCGGGCCTCTTCCACGCTGTGGACGACAAATACTTCCGGCGCATCGAGGCCATCGAGTTCGCGCTGAAGTTCGACGACGGCCAGGATCCGTCCGGCCTCGCGGAAGCCGACATCGTCCTCGTGGGCCTCAGCCGCACCAGCAAGACGCCACTGTCCATGTACCTGGCCATGGAGGGCCATAAGGTCATGAACATCCCCCTCGTGCCCGGCGTGGACCTGCCGCCGCAGATCGAGAAGATCCCCCAGGGGCGCATCGTGGCCCTCACCATCCAGCCCGAGCGGCTCCAGGAGATCCGCCACAACCGCATGAAGCGTCTGGGCGGCGCCGGCACCGCCGACCGCTACGCCGACCTCGCCCACATCCTCCACGAACTCGAATACGCCGACACCATCTTCAAAGCCCATCGCCGCTGGCCCGTGCTGGATGTGACGGGCAGGAGCATCGAGGAGACGGCCGGCCTCGTGCTGGATCGCGTGTTCGGGAAGGAGCGGGTGGGGTAGTAAGCTGGCGGCATCATGATCTCCCGATTGCTGATCCCGATCCTCCTGGCCCTGCCGCTCTGCGCGCAGGCGCCCGCCCCCGCCGTGCGCATTCTCCTACAGGCGGACAAGCCGCCCATTGGCACGCCTCCCTTGGATACGACTGTCATCGCCGACAGACTCAAAGCCTTCGCCAAAGATGAGGGCCTCGTTCCTCCTGCCCAGGATGGGGATGGCTGGATTCTCGGCATCGGGTTGACCACCCAGGAAGAGCCGAATGGGCTGGTGGTGGGCGGCGGAGCCATCCGTCTTTCACGCATAAGCGGAGGGAAGATCGTGCCCAATGATGTGAAGGAAACCGGGGCCCTGGTCGTGGCCTGGAAAAGCGAAAACCTGAATAGCGGGCTTGGGGATGAGCTCGTACGCCGGGGACGGGAGCTATTGGCCGAGGCGAAGGTGGTTTCCGGGAAGCCGATTCCCCACTCGATCTCGCATCCGCAGCAGGAGCCGAAACAAGAGACTCCCCCTCAACCGCACCGTTTTGACTTCTCCCAAGCCCGTATCCGCTACCAACCCCAGCAGCCTCCTTATCCATCTGATGCCAAGAAGAAGCGCATCCAGGGCAAGGTGGTCGTTGATGTGGTCGTAGGTCCCGATGGCCTTCCAGTTTCCGTAGCCGCAGTGGATGGGCCTGGCCCCTTGCTGCCCTATGCCTGCGGATGGGCCCTGCGTTGGCGCTTCGATCCCCTCACCGTGAACGGTCATCCTGAATACGGCCGGTTCAAGATCAGTATGTATTTCCATTTGCAATGATGCGCCTCGCCTGGATCGCCAGCACTTCCCCTGCATACGCCCTAGCTGTCGCCCTGCGCCATGAAGTGCTGCGCGTGCCTCTCGGCCTAGCGTTCACGGTGGAGCAGTTGGCCGCGGAGTCGGGCAGTCACCACCTCGCGGCCTTTGATGAACAAGGCCACATCCTCGGGTGCCTCCTCCTCTCGCCTCACACGGATGGCGAGGTCCAGATGCGGCAGGTGGCGGTGAAGCCCGCGATGCAGGGCACGGGGCTGGGGCGCGCCTTGGTGGAGGAGGCGGAGCGCAAGGCGCGGGAACTGGGCTTCACGCGCATGATGCTCCACGCGCGGGATGTGGCCATCGGCTTCTACGCCCGGCTGGGTTACGCCCGCGAAGGCGACCTGTTCATCGAAGTGGGCATCACGCACCAGCAAATGGCGAAGGCCTTGAACTAACCCATTAGTTGAAAATAGGGGAGATCGCCGCACAGGTGCGAAATCCTTGCCTTGGGCCTGCCGATCCTTATCTTGTGGATCATGAATCGCCTGATTCGACACCTTTCCACCGTCATCCCGTTCTGTGCCGCGTCCGTGGCGAGTGCGCAGCAGCAGGCGCCGAAATCGCTGGCGATCATCCTTCAACCTCTCGACAATCCGAACCACCTGAAGGGGATCGGCGGCGGGCGTCCCGAAGACTTGTCATTGCTGCTCCGTGAGAACGGCCTCTCCGAACCCGAAACAAACGCCCAGGGCGTCTCCAAGCTGACGCTCCAACCACGGGTCTGCCAACTTCCCCATGGCGTCTACGCCTACAGCGTGCTGGGGTTCCTGGAAGTTCCCGGGACCCAGGGCGCGCTGCGGATCTTCACGGCCGTCGCCGTGCGCGATCCCGTCCAGGTGGATCCCGGCCTTCGCCAAGCCGCGGCGGATGCCGCTGCCGAGATCATCTCCCGCATCAAGCGGCTTCCAGCGGGCGCACCCATCAACCGGCTTCTGGTGCCCGGAGCACCGTCTCGAGAGGACCGGACGGAATTGGTGGATCTGAGCCGCTTGAAGGCCCGCGTGGTGCCGCTCCCTCCGGCCCTGTCTCCCTACGCGCGCGCCAGGAACATTGCCGGAGATACCCGGACGCGCCTCCTTGTGAACGCGGACGGAGTCGTCACGCGGGCTGACTTCATCCAGGGGAAGCCGGAATTGAGCCTGCTCGCCCTCTCCGATGCGATGGAGCGTTCCTTCGTCCCCCTCGATCGTCAAGGCTTTCCCGCCCCTCTCAGGACCGATGTCCAGCTGGCCTTCCGCCCGGACGCCGGGCTTCCCGACTTGGGAATGCCGCCCAGTTCCGCCCCAAAGGAGATCGCGGTCTACTCACACTCGAGCATGCATTGACCGGACTCAATATTCGTTTGCCAATTCTGTCGCCCGCACCTGCTTCTCGAAGGGCTGGAATGCGGGCGCGCCGTGCTTCTGGGCGATCCATTCCGCGACTCTGATCCCATCCACGGCGGCGCTCGTGATCCCGCCAGCGAAGCCCGCGCCCTCACCGCAGGGGTAGAGGCCGGGGTGGCTCGCGCTCTGGCCGTCTTCGCCGCGCAGGAGCTGGATGGGGCTGCTGGTGCGGCTCTCGATGGCGAGAAGGATGGCCTGGTTGGAGGCGAAGCCGTGGATCTTCTGGTCGAAGACCGGCAGGGCCCCCGCCACCTGTTCCACGATGAAATCCGGCAAGCAGGTTCGCAGGTCCGCGCCCACGGCGAAGGGGCGGAAGCTGGTGCGCGGCAGGCGCCCCGTGGCGCGGCCCTTGAGGAAATCGTGGACGCTCATGGCCGGCGCGCCGTAGGTCTCGCCCGCGGCTTTGTAGGCGGCCTGCTCCCAAGTGCGCTGGAAATACATGCCGGCCAGCAAATGGTCGCTCCCAAAGTCGGAGGGGTTCACCTTGGCCACAAGACCGCTGTTGGCGAAGCCTGAATCGCGGGCCGCGTTGCTCATGCCGTTGACGACGACACCGCCCTCCTCGCTGCCGCACTGGATGACTTCGCCGCCGGGGCACATGCAGAAGCTGTAGGCTGCGCGGTTCAGGCCGAAATTGCAGGTAAGGCGGTAGTCCGCGGGGGGCAGGCTCGGATGGCCCTTGCTGGGGCCGTACTGGGAACGGTCGATGAGGTCCTGGGGATGCTCCACGCGGACGCCCATGGCGAACGGCTTCTGCCGCATGGCGACGCCATGGCGGTGCAGCATCTCGAAGGTGTCCCGGGCGCTGTGGCCAGGCGCCAGCACGAGCGCGTCGCAGGGGATGCGTTCGCCGCTGGCGAGGATGGCGGCGACGACGGCCCCGTCCTTCACCTCCACATCCGCCAGCGGCGACTTCCACCGGTAGGAAACGCCGCGGGCTTCGGCGTCCTTGCGGATGAGGACGGAACATTTCCGGATCACATCCGTGCCCACATGAGGCTTAGCCAGGTAGGCGATGCGCGGCGCGGCCCCGAAGCGGACGAAGGTGTCGATGACATAGCGCGTGGCGGGGTGACCGATGCGCGTGGTGAGCTTGCCGTCGCTGAAGGTGCCCGCGCCGCCTTCGCCGAACTGCGCGTTGGCATCGGGCTGGAAGGTGCCGTCCTTCCACAGGCCGTGGATGGCCTGCACCCGCTCGCTCATGGAGGGTCCGCGCTCCAGCACGATGGGCTGCAGGCCGTAGTCCAGCAGGCGCAGCGCGCAGAAGGTGCCCGCGGGCCCGCTGCCCACGATGACGACGCGGGGCTTGGCAGTCAACGGCGCGACGGTGTAGTCCGTGTGCGCGGGCGCGGCCTCCAGCTTGGCGCCGGGCGGCAGTTCGATATCCGCGAGATCTCGCTCCGAATCAAAACTCAGCGCGGCGAGGAAGCGGATGGAGCCTTTGTGCCGCGCGTCCAGGCTGCGGCGCTCCAATCGGACATCACGGTACTCGGGCGGCTTGCCGCCCAACGCGTGGGCCAAGGGCTTGGCGAGGTCCAGCTTCTCTTCGCCCAGGGCGAGGGGGAAATTCGTGATGAGTCGGCGCATCGGCCCTCCAGCGAAAGGCTCCCGACGGGGAGCAAAGCCACTACCAGTCTACACTCGGAGCTTTCGTGGAGTCCCATGCGCCGTGCCCTGCTGTTCCTCCTGGCCCTGCCCATCCTGGCCCAGCAAGCCGCGGTGGCCACCCGCCCCGCGCTCCAGACCCGCTTCCTCGGCAAGGAGGAGGCGGCGAAGGTCCTCACGGCCGACGATTACTTCCAACAGCTCCAAGTGGGCGAGCTCCGCGCCAAGACAGGCCTTGAGTTGAAGGACGCCACGCCGGACCAGGCTCGGGTAGCGGCCAAAGCCCACTACGCGGCCAGCACGCAGGACTTCAGCACTGAGGAGCAGGCCCTCCTGCGTGGTGTTCTGGACCGCATGGCGCCCCAGGTCGCAGCGAAGCTGCCGCTCATGGCCCGCACGCCCTTCACTTTCATCAAGTCGGATGCCGAAGGCGGCCTGCCCCACACCCGCGGCGCCTGCATCATCCTCGCGCCCCGGCTTCTCGGCGCCCTGGTGAAGGCCGTCCAGGCCGGCGCCCAGGCACAAGTGGACGCCTTCGCATCCAGCCTGCTGGTGCACGAGCAGACGCATGTGCTGGAGCGCCAGCACCCGGAGCTCTTCGCGCAGCTCTTCACGGAGGTCTTCGGGTTCAAGCGGCTCACGGTCGTGCCGGACGCCCCCCCGCTTCAAGCCGCGCGCGTGGTGAATCCCGATGGCCCCGATCTGGGCTGGGCCTTCCCCGTTCCCAATGGCGCCACCACCCGGTGGATCCGTCCGGACCTCTTGCTCAAGACCCTGGACCACCCGCGCATGCCCCAGGATTTCCGTGAAGTCGCCGTTGATCTCTCTCTCAAGGACGGCGCCTTCACGCTCATGCTGGACGCCGAGGGGCAGCCCAAGGTGGAGGACCTCGGCGCCGTGACAGCCTACGCGGCGGCCTTCCCCCAAGTGGATGAATCCTTCCACCCCAATGAGATCGCCGCAGAGCTGCTGGCCGGATGGGTGACGGGCCAGGACAAGGACGCGGCCGGAGCCCTCCGCGTCCGCACCGTGGGCTGGGCAGAGAAGGCCCTTCGCTAACGCGCGGCTTTCTTCAGGTTCTCGACCAGCCGCTTCGCGTCCGTGAAGGGTGCGGAGCAGGTGCCGCGGCCGCAGAGGAAGGCAGCGGGCTTGTCCAGCGCGGGGAAGCTGAGATCGGGATTGCGGACGGGTTTCGTTGAGTCCACGAGGAGGATCACCGTCTCGGGGAGCCAGGCCGCCTGGGCCGCGCGGAACAGCGGGCCGGTCTTCGCGGGATCACCCACCACCGCGAGATGGCCGAGCCCCTTCAGCGCGCGCATGGCGAGGATGTAGTCACCCAACCAGCGACCCTGGTCATCCAGACGCGCCTGCTGGGAGAGCAGGGCGAGGATGCGCGTGGCGCGGTCGCGGTCGCGCGCGTCGCCCGTGATGGCCTCCAATCGCAGGAGGCTGCGCGAGAAGCTGGCGTTGTCGTCGAAGGGCAGGCGCGCCTCCGCGAAGGCGCCCAGCTCCCCTGGTGACGCGGCTCGTGCGCGGTAGAGCCCCGAACTGTCGAGGAATGCCTTCTCCACGCTATCCGCCAGCGCGACGGCGCGATCCAGATAGACCGCTTCGCCCGTGGCTTCATGCAGCGCGATGAGCCCCTGGAGCATGCCCGCCTGGTCGGCGAGGAAGAGGCCCTCTTGCCCTTCCGTGTGGCGATAGGCGCCTTCCTCCCCGAGGTGGACCTGGCTCCAGGCCTCGGCGGCGCGCGCTTCGCGGAACAGCGCAAGGTCATCCATCACGCCGGAAAGGTCCGCCAGCGCCGCGATCATGAGCCCCTGCACCTGCGCGTAACGGCGCGTGTCAATGCGCGGCAGGCCCGCCTTCACGCGCCCGGCATCGTCCATCGCTTGATAGACATGGCCATCCTGGCCGTGCGCGTCCGCATCCATGGTGGCGCTGAAGCCGCCATCTGGATGCGCCATGAAGCGCCGGAGGAAACCCAGATCGCGTCTCGCGTCTTCCCGGAAATCCGCATCGCCCGTGGCACGGAAGGCCTCCGCCAGATTCCGCAGATAGCCCGCCTGGAGCGTGGTGAGCCGCTCGAAGTGCGGCTGGTGCCAATCGGGCCCGGCGCTGTACTGGAAGAGGCCGCCCCAGACCGGGTCCGTGATGTGCCGCTGCTGGGCGAGCGTGTAGAGAGCTCTGAACCTGGCGCTCTCGTCGCCATGCCGTGCGCGGTCCAGAGCCTCCTCGATGTTCATGGCGATGGGGTATTTCTGCTTGCCCCACCCGCCGTAGGAAATATCGAAGTGGCTGTCGAGCTCCTTCATGGAAGCCGCGAGCGGATCCGGCACGGTGACGCCGGAGGCCCGCTCCGCCGCGCCCAGGCCGCCCTTCCCTTCCAGCGCGCGCTCCAGGAGCGCCTTGAAATCGCCCGGTTCGATGAAGCCCCGCTCGCGGTCCAAGGGCTTGCCGTCCGGAGCATAGATCGCCGTGCCGGGCCAGCCGATGTCGGCGTAGAGTTCCGCCGCGTCCGGGTGCTGGTCGATGTCCACGCGCACGGGGATGAACTTCGCCTCCAGCAGCGCCGCCACTTCCGGATGCCCGTAAGTCTTCGCATCCATCACATGGCACCAGTGGCACCAGGTGGCCACGGCGTCCACTAGGACGGGCTTGCCCGCCTGCTTGGCCTCCGCGAAGGCCGCCGGGGACCAGGGCCGCCAGTGGATGGTAAGAGCCTGCGCCTGAAGAAGAGTCGCAGCCAGGAGGATGATGAGGCGTCGCATGTCCTTGGGATGCCGCTCACCCTTTGCACATTCCAGGCAACTGAGGCATCTATCTCTAGGACGCGAGGTGGCCCATGACCCAGACCCTTTCCCGAGCCGTGGTGGCCGGAGGCACCGGCCTCATCGGCCGGCGTCTCGTGGCGGAACTCCTGCGCCAGGGCGCGGCCGTCGCCGTCCTCACCCGCGACCCCGCGGGTGCCAGGGTGCCCGAGGGCGCGGAGGCGCGGAGCTACGGTGAACTGGGCACGGCCCTCGAAGGCGCGGACGCGGTCTTCAACCTCGCGGGGGCCAGCATCGCGGGCAGGCGGTGGAGCAAGGCCTACAAACGGGAGCTGTTGGAGAGCCGCGCGACGACCACGGCGAGGCTCGTGGAGGCCATTGGTCGCTGCAACCAGAAGCCCGAAGTGCTGGTGAACGCCTCCGCCATCGGCTGGTACGGGCCGCACGGCATCGAGCCTCTTGATGAGACCGCGCAAGAAGGAACCTCTTTCTTAGCGGAACTCTGCCGGGAATGGGAGGCGGCTGCGGACGGAGCGGCCTCCATGGGCCTCCGCGTGGTGAAGCTCCGCACGGGCGTGGTGCTCGCCAAGGAGGGCGGCGCGCTGCCGAAGATGGCCTTACCGGTGAAGCTCTTCCAGGGCGCCAAACTGGGCCAGGGCGACCAGGGTCTCAGTTGGATCCATATCGAGGATCTCGTGGCCATGTATGTGAAAGCCGCGAGCGATGAAGGCTGGTCCAGCGCCATCAACGCCACGGCACCGGAGCCCCTGAGCAACGCGGCCTTCACGAAGCTGCTGGGCAAGCATCTGCACCGGCCCATCCTCCCCGTGCCCGGCTTCGTCACGGCCGCCGCGCTGAAGCTGCTGGTGGGCGAGTTGAGCGGAGAGCTGCTGACGGGCGCCTATGTGCTGCCAAAGCGAGCCGAAGCTCTCGGCTTCGCCTTCCGGTTCAAGACGGCGGACGCGGCCCTGGCCGACCTGATCGGGTGATACCTAGTTGGTGTAGACCGTCCCCATCTGCACCACGTCAAAGTCGCTGCCCTTGACGCCGGAGATCGTGGCCAGTTCGTTGTCGTCCCAACGCGGGTCCGGCGCGCCGCTGATGAACCAGTTGCCGCCGTTGTCCGCCACGAACATGCCGTAGGTCTTGAGGGCCTGGAGGATCACCTGCACATGGGCCGGGTAGGTGGAGATGTCCTTGCTGGCCTTCAAGCGCACGCGCATGCCCATGGGCGGCCTGTCCGTGCCCGTGTAGCTGCTCGCCTGGTGCGTGGCGGGATGGACATAGGCGTGCCGCGTGTTCTGGACTGTGAAGCGCAGCGCGTGGTGGATGGCGCCATGGGTGACCACTTCGTCGTAGCGCACGAGGCCAGGGAAGATGGGCAGGCCCGCCGCGTCGGCGCTGGTCCAGCCATCGGTCCTCAATGCGTTGGAAGTGGTGTCGAAGGCGGCGCCCGAATACGCGTACCAGCTGGCGCCGTTGCTCTGCCGTTGCGCGGCGTCCAGTTCCCAGAGCCGGTTGTTGCCCGGATCCACCACCAGCACATGGGCATCGCTGCCTGCCTCCACCGGCGCCGCGGGAGGGATGGGATAGGGCCCGGGATCGCTCTCGTCCGGGACATTGAAGCTCACCGGAACCTTGGCCTGGTTCGAGGGAACCACCGTGTAGGGGATGCCGTTGGGCGCGCCGTTGTAGGTCGTCCCGAAATCAGGATGCATCCCCGTGCTGAGGCCGATGCTGGCGATGAGCGTGGCGGAATCGGGATCCACCGGTGCCGTGGAGATGTCCGTGTTCCAGGGATTGCTAGATGGGAACGGCACCCATCCGTTCAGATCCGCGCCAGGGCTGCCTGCGTCCGTGGATGGAGACGCGGATGAGGACAACCCGCTGCCCCCGCCACCACAGGCGAGAAGAAGCACGAGACTGCAGGCGCCCATCATTCGCATGGGCGGAAGTCTACGGCTAGACGAGTTCGGCCGCCAGAAAATGGGGGCTGGCGTCCGTGATGCGCAGATCCACCAGCCCGCCGAAAGGCAGGTCACGGCCCGGACCCGCGGCAAGATGGACGACTTTCCATTCGCCCGTGCGGGCGAGCCAGAAACCATCCTCCGCATCGCCGTGGCTTTCGATGCGGGCCTTCAGCTCGCGGCCGACGAAGCGGCGGTTGCTCGCGAGACTCAGCTCCGCCTGCCGCGCCTGGAGGCGCATGAGGCGCTCTGACTTCACGGCCATGGGCAGGTCGTCCTTGAGCCGCAACGACGCGGTGCCGGGGCGCGGGCTGTAGATGAAACTGAAAGAAGTGTCGTACTTCACGGTCTCCAGCAGCGCCATCGTCTGCTCGAAGTCCTCGTCCGTCTCGCCGGGAAATCCCACGATGAAGTCCGTGCTGAGGCAGAGTTTCGCGCGGCCTTCGCCGAGGAAGGCAAGGCGCTCCAGATACTGCTCGATGGTGTATTCGCGGCGCATGCGGCGCAGCACGGCGTTGGAACCGCTCTGCACGGGGAGGTGGAGGAAGGGCGCGATCTTCGGGTTCGTCACGAGCGTCTTCGCCAGCCGTTCCGTGAAGTTCATGGGATGGCTGGTGGTGAAGCGGATCCACTCCAGGCCGTCCACCTCCGCCACGCGGTCCAGCAGTTCGGCGAAGGTGCAGCCACCATCAAAGCTGTTCACATTCTGACCTAGCAATTCGACTTCCTTCCAGCCGCGCGTCACGAGGCCGCGCACCTCCTCCAGGATGTCGCGCCAGGGGCGGCTGCGCTCGATGCCGCGCGTCGTGGGGACGATGCAGTAAGTGCAGGCATGGTTGCAGCCTTCGATGATGGTGACAAGCGCCTTCGCCGTGCTGCGGCGGACGGCGACCTCCGGCGGGAAGAGGTGGTTGTCGGGATACTCGCCGGTATCGATGAGCCGCTTCTTCCCCTCCAGCGCCTGCTCCACGAGGGAGGGCAGCTGTTTGAGCGCCATGGTGCCCAGCACGAAGTCGATCTGCGGCGCGCGCTTGAAGAGGGCGTCCTGCTCCTGCTGGGCCAGGCAGCCCGTCACGCCGATGAGGAGCGGACGCTTCTCCTTCTCCGCGCGAAGGCGGCCCAGCTCCGAGTAGACCTTGTGGACAGCCTTCTCGCGGATGGAGCAAGTGTTGAGCAGCACGAGATCCGCCTCGTCCGAGCTGCCCACGGACTCGAAGCCCTGCGCCGCCAGTAGCCCAGCCAGACGCTCCCCGTCGTGGTCGTTCATCTGGCAGCCCCAGGTCTGGATGTGGAACTTCATCGAAGATCCTCTCGAACCCTTCATTCTACCGGTGGGAGACCTTCAGGACGCCGGGGAATGCGGAGCGTGAGCGTGTCGCCCGCGTGCTCCGCCGTCATCTGGCAGCGCTCTGACACGGCTCGCACCCAGAGGCCGTGGAGATCCTTCGGAGCGCCTTGGGGCTGGAGTGCGAGGGGCGGCGCCAGCACGGGGCGGAAGCGGAGGATCCAGGCGTTGGTTTGGCCCTCAGCTTCCACGGTCAGCGGATCCGGGAGGGCCTGGGGCATAAGCAGGCGCGCGAGGGAGAGCGTGAAGCTGCGGAGCAACGGCCCAGGCCAGAGGTTCTCGCCTGTCATCGCCAGGGTGGCCTTGCCACGGAAGGAGGTGGCGAGCGCGATCAGGTCCGGCTCCAATGCGCGGCGCCAGCCTTCAGCCCCTTCACAGGCGCCGTCCGGCCAGGGCCCGTAGACGAGCGCGCGGGAGAGTTCCAGCAAGGCGAGTCCTTCTCGAATGGCCGCCTCCGCGCGCGCGGTGTCACGGGCCTCCAGGCCCGCGCCGGCGTCTCTAAGATCCAGCGTGGCCTTCACGCCGCCGAGGCAGCCGCGCAGGTCGTGCAACAAGGCATGCCAAGTCCCATCAACGGGGCTTTGATTGGAGCCGGGATCATCGGGGGAAGGGGTCGCCAACGCGCGTCTCCTGGCACGATTTTTTGACAATTGCGTGCTTGTCCAGGCTACCTTAGCTTCATTCACTACCCAAGGAGCGGCGCTCCCAATGGCACAGAAGAGACTGGGCGATCTGCTCATGGAAGCCGGCCTCATCACGGGCGAGCAGCTCCAGAGCGCCATCACCCATCAGAAGATCGCTAAGGGCCGTCTCGGCAGCAACCTCGTGGCGCTGGGCTACATCACCGAGGACACGCTGGTGGAGTTCCTGAGCCAGCAGATGCATGTGGCCCGGATGGACGTGAGGCACCTCGACATCCCCGTTGATCTGCTGCGCCGCATCCCCAAGCGCATGGCCGAGCAGTACCTCCTGCTCCCCGTGCAGTTCCGGGAACCGAAGACGCTCGTGCTCGCCATGGCCGATCCCATGGACCTGAACGCCGTGGACAGCGCCCGATTCGCCACCGGGCTCAATATCGAGGCGGTGGTGGCGGCCCACAGCGCCATGAAGGCCGCCATCATCGAGCAGTACCGGAAGATCCAGGACATGGAGCCGACCACTTTCACCGTGGGCAGCCTGGACGAGGGCCTGCCGGTGAACTTCAATTTCGAGCCCATGGACATGAAGGTCTCGGCGGCATCGGCCAAGAGCGCTTCCAAGCCCGCGGTCGAGTTCAAGAGCGACCCCTTCTTCGATGAGGTCCAGAAGCTCCAGCAGGCCCAGAACAACGGCGTGACGGTGCCGCTCGACAACCTGCCGGACCTCGATCTCACGATCCTCTCCGAGCCGAGGCCCGGCACGCAGACGGCGCCGGGGATCCTGCCGGGCCGCACCACAGGCGCCCCGGTGCCGCGCGTGGCCGCCTTCAGCGACCGCGCGATCCTGCTGGGCCTCATCAAGGTGCTCCAGCGCCGCGGCATCTTCTCGGCCGACGACTTGCAGCGGACCATCCAATCCATGCTGGAGTCCGGCGAGATCGTGGAAGGGCGCTCGCGGGGCGGCGAGGCTTTCTAGCTCTTCAGCTGGCCCGAGGCTTTACGCGCTTCGTAATCCTGTCTGAGCGCTTCGAGCTTGGAGAGGGTGCAGCCGCCGCCCTCTCCACAGCTGGAACAGCTGCCGCCGCTAGCGCAGCCGCCGCGGCCCAGCAGGCCCAGCACGAAGCCGCGGCCGAAGTAGAGGACCGCGAGGACCACGAGCCCGAGTACGGTGAGCGATTGCCAGTTCATGCGAATCCCATCATACGGCCGATGGCCACGGTGGCCCAGGACAGGCCCCAGCCCAGCACGAGGCCGTAGGCCACGGTGAAGCCCGCCCAGCCCCAGGAGCCCGCCTCGCGCCGGATCATGCTCACCGTGCCCAGGCAGGGCGTGTAGATGAGGGTGAAGATCATGAAGGCCAGCGCCGTGAGCGGCGTGAGGCCGGACTTGTCGCGCATGGTCACCTGGAGCGGGCTCAGCTTCTCGCCCGCCCGGGGTTCCTCGCTGGACTGGTAGATGACAGCCATGGTGGAAACGACGATCTCCTTCGCCACGAACCCCGCCGTGAGGGCGATGACATCCTTCCAGGCCTCATGCCGGTGGTGCTCCGGATCAAAAATGGGGGAGAGGAAGGGCTCCACCTTCTGCCCCATCCGCGCGGCGAGGCTCGTGTTCACGATGTTGCCTTCATGCGTAAGCTCAAGGTCCCGGAGCTGCGAAGCCTTCTGGTCCTCGGGGATCTGCAGCGCCATCACCGCCTGTCGTTGGCCCCGGTATTTGAGCGCCAAGTCCTGGTCGGCGATGCCGGGGTAGCGGGAGAGGAACCACACGAGCGTCGCGCCCGCGAAGATGGTCGTGCCCGCCCGCGTGAGGAACACCTTGGCCTTATCCCACATGTGGATGGCCGTGGTCTTCAGGACCGGCATGCGGTAGGGCGGCAGCTCCATCACGAAGGGCGAGTTGGCGCCGGTGAAGAGCGTGCTGCGGAGGAGGCGGCCCATGAGCATGGCGAGGCCGAAGCCCAGCACATGCATGGCGAGGATGGCGACTCCCGCGTAGAGCGGCTTGAAGAAGGTCCCCGCGATGACGATGTAGACTTGGAGCCGCGCGGAGCAGGACACCAGCGGCGTGACGAGGATGGTGATGAGGCGGTCCTGGCGGCTCTCGATGGTGCGTGTGGCCTGGATGGCCGGCACATTGCAGCCGGAACCCATGAGCAGCGGGATGAAGCTCTTCCCGTGCAGGCCCATGAGGTGCATGGCGCGGTCCATGATGAAGGCGGCGCGGGCCATGTAGCCCGTGTCCTCCAGGAAGCTGATGCAGCCCATGAGGATCATGATCACGGGCAGGAAGACCATCACCGCCGACACGCCGGGGATGACGCCGTCCGTGAGCAGGCTCGTCAGCTCGCCCGGCGGGAGGTGCGCCGCGAGGAGGCCTGAGAGGGATGAGAAGCCCGCGCCGATCCAGTTCTGCGGATACTGGCCCACCACGAAGCTGAGCGTGTAGATGAGCGCCAGGACGCCGATGAAGATGGGGATGCCCAACCAGCGGTGCGTGAGCAGCCCGTCCAGGCGGCCTGTGGCGCTGTCCGGCTCCTGGTCCGGATGCTTCAGCGCCTCTGTGACGAGGCCGTGGGCGAAACCGTAGCGGTGCTCCGCGATGAGCCCGGAGGTGTCGTTGCCCAGATGCGATTCGAGGAAGGTCTTGGATTTCGCGATCTGGCCCTGGATCGCCTCCCGCGCGTGGCTGGCCTCCGCCAGCTCCGTGGCCTCGGCACCGCCTTCCAGGAGCTGCAGCGCCAGCCAGCGGATGGGCATCGTCTTCGCGAGCACCTCGTCCCGCGCGATCTCCGCCTCCAGCTTCACCAGCTCGCCGTTGAGGTCGTGGCCGTACTCCACGGGGATGCGGCGCAGGCGCGGGTCATGGCCGCCTGCGGCGGCGGCCATGGCCGCCTTCAGCGCGCCGACACCCTCCTCGCGGTTGCCCACGGTGGGCACCACGGGACCGCCCAGCAGCGTCTCCAGCATGGGGATGTCGATCTGGATGCCGCGCTTCTCAGCGTCATCCATCATGTTCAGGACGAAGACGACGGGCTTGCCCAGCTCCAGCAGCTGTGTCGTGAGGAAGAGGTTGCGCTCCAGGTTGGAGGCGTCGAGCACGTTCAGGATGAGGTCCACATCGCCCTGCCCCAGGTGGTGCGCGGCGATGCGCTCGTCCTCGCTCCGCGCCGACAGGCTGTAGCAGCCCGGCAGGTCCACCACCTCCATGCGGAGGCCGTCCACCGTGAAGGCGCCGCTGCGCTTCTCCACCGTCACGCCGGGCCAGTTGCCCACATGGTGGCGCGCGCCGGTCAGGGCGTTGAAGAGCGTCGTCTTGCCGCAGTTCGGGTTGCCCGCGAGGGCGATGGAGATCTTGCCCTTCCTCATGGTCACCGGCCCACCTCAGGCGATCGCGGCGGGGATGGCGAGAGGCAGCACCAGGATGCAGGAGCTCTCCTCCCGGCGCAGGCTCAGGTGGTAGCCCTTGATGACCAGCTCCATGGGATCGCCCATGGGCGCCAGCTTCTCCACCCGTAGCTTCGCGCCGCGGATGAAGCCCATCTCCAGGAGCCGCTGGCGGATGGTGCCAGTGGCGCTCACCTGCAGAACCTCCCCCGACTCCCCGGGCTGGAGGCGGCTGAGCGGGATTCCTTGAGGTTGAGTCATAGTCTCAATTCCAACTCCAGTGTAGCCCCCTCCCTCCAGGCTGCAAGGCTAGACTGTTTCCACAATGACCCTGCCCAACGCCCTGACCCTGCTGCGGATCCTGGCCATCCCCTTTTTCGCCATCGCGCTCTGGTACGACCGGATGTGGGAGGCGCTGGCCATCTTCGTGGCCGCGGGCCTGACAGATCTGCTGGATGGCTGGATCGCGCGCACCTTCAACCAGAAGTCCCGGCTGGGCGCCTTCATGGACCCGGCGGCGGACAAGCTGCTGATGACCACGGCCTTCATCCTCATGGCCCTGCCGAAGGGCCACCTGGGCCAGCCCATCCCCGCCTGGGCGGCCATCATCGCCATCAGCCGGGATGTGCTCATCTCCTTCGTCGTCACGCTGGCCCTGGTGCGGGCCGACAACACGGACCTGCGGCCCAGCTTGCTGGGCAAGGTCACCACCGGCGCCGAGGTTGTGGCCATCAGCTTCGGCCTCATGGTGAACGCCCTGGGCCCCCAGCCCTGGCAGCGCTTCTTCCTGCCCTGGATCTATGTGGCCATGTCCACCCTCATCCTGGCCTCGGGCATCCACTACTTCCATCGCGCCTCGCGTCCCGCGGAAGCGGCCTGATGCGGGAGCGGCTGCCCTTACGGTTCATCCTGGCGGGCCTCGGCCTCCTGATCGCGCTGTGGTTCCTGCGGCACGCCCTCGCGCCCTTCTTCATCGCGCTCGTGGCGGCCTACCTGCTGGACCCTGTCGTGGCGCGGTTGGAGGAGCGGATCGGGCGCGGATGGGCCGTGGCGCTGGTGCTGCTGGCAGCGGTGGGCGTGGTGGCGGGCGCGCTGTGGCTCTTCCTGCCCTGGCTCACGGACCAGGTCCAGCGCCTCATCGCCAACCTCCCCATCTGGCAGGAAGCGTTGACAAAGAAGACCGGGCCTTGGCTGGCGGACCACCCCTGGGTCGCGACCAAACTCAGGGCGGCGATGGGAAGTCTGGAACCCGCGGACCTGTTGGCGGAACTCAAACGCACCGGCGGCGGCCTGCTGGGCTTCGTCCTGGGCCTTCTGGAGCTGATCCTCGTTCCGCTGATCCTCTACTTCCTCCTCATAGAGGGCCGCGCGATGCTCGCCTCAGCGGAATCGCTGGTGCCTCCCCGCCTGCGGCCCCGCGCGGACCGCATGATGGCGGCCATCCACCAGCGCCTGGGCGGCTACATCCGCGGCCAGCTTTCCGTGGCGCTGCTGATGGCGTTCCTCCAGAGCCTGGCCCTGATGATCCTGGGCGTGCCCTACGCGGTGCTGCTGGGCCTTCTGGCGGGCACGGCCACGATCATCCCCGGCTCCCCCTACCTTGTCGCCCTGCCCTCCGCCCTCACCCTGGCCTATCTGAACGGCTCCCGCGGAGGGGGGCTGGTGGTGGTGGGCCTGGTCTTCGTCGCGGTACAGCAGATCGAGGCGCTCTATCTCACGCCTGTCTGGGTTGGGCGCGCGTCCAAGCTGCATCCTCTCGAAGTGCTGCTGGCCCTGGTGGTCTTCGGCACCTGGTTCGGCCTGCTGGGGCTCATCCTCGCGATCCCGCTGATGATCGTGGCCAAGGCCGTGTGGCAGGACCTGCTGGCGGACTACCGCCTCAGCCCCTGGTACACGAGGGATTCCACCCTGCCCTGATATCTGTGCACACTGATTGATCGCGCCGGGAGGCGCCACGGAGGACGCCATGGGCAAAGAAGGCAAGAACGATTCCCAGCTGGAGCGCCTGCAGAAGATCCTCGCCCACGCGGGCGTGGCGTCGCGCCGGGCCTGCGAGCAGCTGATCCTGGACGGCCATGTGCAGGTGAACGGGAAGACCGTCACCGAGCTCGGCACCAAGGCCAACCCCAACCGCGATGAGATCACGGTCGACTTCGAGCCCATCCGCCGCGAATCCTCCGTCTATGTCCTTCTCAACAAGCCCAAGGGCTATGTGACGACGGTCAAGGACGAGGCCGGCCGCCCCACGGTGATGGCGCTCGTCTCGGGCATCCCCGCCCGCATCTACCCGGTGGGCCGCCTGGATTTCAATTCCGAAGGCCTGCTGCTGATGACGAACGATGGCGAGCTGGCCCACAAGCTCACGGACCCGGACCATGAGGTCGCCAAGGTCTACCTGGTGAAAGTCCACCGCATGCTCACGCCCGAGCAGATCAAGGAGCTGGAGGGGGGCTTCCGCCTGGACGGCCGCCGCCTCAAGCCCTGCCGCATCGAGGTCGCGGAGAAGGCCCAGAACCCGTGGCTCAAAGTGACGCTCACCGAAGGCAAGAACCTCCAGCTCCGCCGCATGTTCGCCGCCATCGGCCACCCCGTCTCCAAGCTGCGCCGCGTCCAGTTCGGCCCCATCGCCGATCCCCGACTGAAGCCTGGCGAGTGGCGCTTCCTCAACGCGGGCGAGATCAACGCCATCACGAGCGTGTAAAGATCATCCCAGGAACCGGTCGAAGAGGAAGCGCGTGAGCCCCTGCTCGACAGCGCTGCCCAGCGTTTGGCCGAGGGTGCCGCCTCCGCTCCAGCTTGAACCTGCGTCCGGCGTGCCCGTGGCGAGATCCCGCGCAGCGTCCTTCAGACGGTTCTCCTCGGCCTTCAGCGCCTCTACTTGCCGTGATCGGGCGCGATCCATCCCGCCGCCCTGAAGGAAGGCCACGAGACGGCGCAGCTCATCCGGGTCGAAAAAAGTACCGTGCTCCTTGCATGTGTCGAGGATCACGCCGGAAATCTGGGCGAAATTCACGCGGTTCATGAGCTTCTTGCAGTCCGGGCAGGGCCTGTAACCCTGGTTCAAGGCGTTGATGGGCGCTGCATCCATCTTCGGCAGCGCCTCCACCACGATGGCCTGCTTCTCCTGATCGTGGCAGAAGGCCTCGAAGGTGGCGCGATCGATCCATACGCTGGCGCAGCCGCCACAGATCTCCAGTTTGTAACCGCCCAGCTCCCGGAGCTGCATGGGCCGCTTGCAACCGGGACAAGCCTGGCCATCCTGCGCTGGCGCTGCTTCCACTAGCACCGCGCCGCAATGGGGGCAGTTCTTTGCGCCCTTGAAAGCGAGGCCGAAACACTTCGGGCAGGCCACGGTGGCGAGGGGCGCCTCGCAGTAACGGCAGACGGTGTCCTCGGGCGCGGCGGGCGCGCCACAGGCAGGGCAGTGGAGAACGGTCGCATCGCTCATTGGCAGAGCCTCATTGACAAAGCTTCGGGCCGAGGGCCTTGCCGCCCAGCAGATGGAAGTGGAGATGATGAACGCTCTGGCCGCCGTCCTCGCCCACATTGGACAGCAGGCGCCATCCGCTCTCCGCGATGCCGTGAGCCTTCGCCAGTTCCGCCGCCAGGAAAGGGATGCGGCCCAGAACAGGCGCCAGATCCTCGCTCAGGTCGTTGAGCCCGTCGCGGTGGACCTTCGGAATGATGAGCAGATGCACCGGCGCCTGCGGGAAGATGTCCTTGAACGCCATCAGCCCGGCGTCCTCATGGACCACCGCCGCCGGAATCTCCTTCCGGGCGATCTTGCAGAAAAGACAGTCAGCCATGTCCGCCACCTTCCACATCATTCTTCACCAACCCGAGATTCCGCAAAACACCGGATCCATCGGGCGGCTCTGCGTGAACAACGGCGCGAAGCTCCACCTCGTCCACCCCCTGGGCTTCGAGACGACGGACTACTACCTGCGCCGGGCCGGGCTCGACTACTGGGAGAGGCTGGCGCCGACCCATTATGAGGACTGGGCGGACTTCCTGGCGCGGGGCCCTGCCAAGCGCCTCTGGTTCTTTAGCACCAAGGGGGAACGGAAGCACACGGAGGTGGACTGGCAGGATGGCGATGGCCTCGTCTTCGGCCGGGAGACCGCCGGGCTGCCGGAGGAGATCTTGGCCGCGAACCCGGGCAGCCTCGTCCGGGTCCCCATGCTGGGCGATTTCCACCGCAGCCTGAACCTCGCCCAGGCCGCGGCCATTGGGCTTTACGAGGGCCTGCGTCAGACTGAAGGATGGTAGAGGTTCCCCATGAGCAACGCCCCCATCCGCGTGGTCATCGCCAAGCCCGGTCTGGACGGCCATGACCGCGGCGCCAAGGTCATCGCGCGCGCCCTGCGAGACGCGGGCATGGAAGTGATCTACACGGGGCTCCGGCAGACGCCGCAGCAGATCGTGGCCGCCGTGGTGCAGGAGGACGCCGCCGTGCTGGGCCTCTCCATCCTCAGTGGCGCGCACAACCAGATCTTCCCGGAGATCCTGCGCCTCATGAAGGAGAAGGGCGCGGCCGATGTGCCCGTCTTCGCGGGCGGCATCATCCCTGACGAGGATGTGCCCGGCCTCAAGGCCCTCGGCATCCGCGAGATCTTCCAGCCCGGCACCAGCACGGACGATGTGGTGGCCTTCATCAGGAAGGCTGTCGAGAAGCCTTAGTTCCCCACCATCGTCGCGCCTTTGGGCAGCGTGAACTTGAAGCGTTCGGCGGAGAAGGCCGCGGGCACCTTCGGGTCCAGCAGGCGCAGCTCCTGCTTGGCGCCGCTGGCATCGGTCCAGCGCACGAGGCGGGCGAAGCGGCCGGAGCCCTGGATCTCCATCTGAGGAAGGTCTTTCTGCGCGGGCACGAGGCGCACGGTGTCGCTCGACATGATCTCGACCTTGTATGTCTTGGCCAGGCGCTGAGGCGCCACGAGCAGGTTCAGCAGGGGCGTGTCCAGCAAGGCTTGGCCGAGATCCATGCGCTGCGCGGTGCGGGTGTCGGGATCGTACTGGATGAGATCGGCGCCATCCGCCACCAGCAGCAGGCCCTCCTCGTAGAACACCCGCAGACGCCCGCCCTGCGCGGCCTCGATGCGGCCCTTCTTCACGAGCTTGCCGAAGACCTGGGACTCGCTGGTCTGGATGAAGCGGCTTTCGAAGCGCGGCGCGTCCAGCATGGGATGCCACCAGCCCGGCAGACCTTGAGCGGAGAGCGACGCCGCCGCCATGAAGATGGCCGCGAGCCTCATCCGCGCTTCAACTCCACCGTGAGCTTGGCCGCGATGCCCTTGGGCGGCGAGGGCCGATCCAGCCTCTTCTCGGCGATGAGCTCGCCTGCGGCCTTCACCTGGACGATGACTTCGATCTCGCCCTCCAGGCCCTCGGGCAGGTCCAGGCGCAGCACCGAAGGCGCCCCCATGCGGCCCACCTGGGTGAGTTCGCCGAGGAGGTTGTTGAGGGACGCGGCGGATTTGGGCTGCGCGGCCTTCGGGGCGGGCGCAGTCGGAAGCGTGGGCATCGCGATCTTGGGAACGGCGATCCTGGGCGTCGCGGCCACGACCGGAGCAGGCTTGGCAGCTGGCCTGTCTTTGGCTTTGGCCACGGACGCCGCCACATCCGCCGCGGTCATGGGCCGGGTGGAGAGGACATCTTCCTTTTCTTTGGGCTTGGGCGCGGGTTCCGGCGGCTCGGGAAAATCCGGCGCATCCATGGTGATGCCCGTGATGTCCATCGTGCCGGGGTTCGTGCTGTCCATCAGATCGCCAGCCGCGGAGAGATCCGACAGATCGAGGGCCTGAGCTGGTGTGGGCATGGAGGGCGAATGCGCGGCGGGAGCAGGCGGCGCGGGCGCGGGCTTCGGCCCGGCTGTCTCACCCAAGTGGTGGGCCTTGATGTGCGCCAGCGCGAGTTTCGTGATGCCGCGCAGCGTTTCGAATACGCCGGAACCGTCTGAAGCCACGGCCTGGAAGCTGGGCAGTCCCCGCTCGTTGAAGGTGCGCTCCAGCTCCTCCACCGGCACGACATTCTTGAGATCGCGCTTGTTCCACTGGTAGACGACAGGGATGGCGCTGACCTCGATCCCCAGCTCCTTCATGTTCTCCAGGAGGTTCTGGTAGCTCTCCTTGCAGGCGTCCAGCATGGGCGTCTGGCTGTCCACCACGAAGACGATGCCGTCCACGCCCTTGAGCACGAGCTTGCGGGTGCTGTTGTAGAAGACCTGGCCGGGCACGGTGTAGAGCTGGAGCTTGGTCTTGAAGCCGCCCACCATACCCACATCCATGGGCAGCAGGTCGAAGAAGAGCGTGCGGTCCGTCTCGGTGTTGAGGCTCACCATCTCGCCGCGGGCCTTCTGGCTCGTCTTGCCATAGATGGTGTTGAGATTTGTGGTCTTTCCGCACAGGCCGGGGCCGTAATAGACGATTTTCGCCGTCATCTGCCGGGTGGCGTGGTTGAAGAAGACCATCCAAACCCTCGAAGTGGATGTAAAAAGCATAGCCCGGCCAAGGGGCCGGGCTCAACACATACCGGGATTAAGTTTCTTTAAGAGAGGCCCTTCAGTGCAGCGAGCACCTCGGGCTCGTGCGTGGCCGGACTCACACCCTCGAAGACTTTCCGCACCACGCCGTCCTTGTCGATGATGAAGGTGGTGCGCTTGGCCATGCTCAGGAGGGGCATCTTGACCCCGTAGGCGTCGATGATCTTGTGATCGGCGTCCGCCACGAGCTGGAAGGGCAGATGGAACTTCTCCGCGAAGGCCTTGTGGCTCTTGGCGTCATCGGCGCTCACGCCCAAGATGACGGCGCCCGTGGCCTGGATGGCCGCGTAGCCGTCGCGGAAGGCGCAGGCCTCCTTGGTGCAGCCGGGAGTGTCGTCCTTGGGATAGAAGTAGAGGACCACCGGGTGGCCCTTGAAGTCGGCGAGGGCGATGGCCTTGCCATCCTGGTCCACGGAAGCGAAGGCCGGCGCGGCCTGGCCCGCGACGGGCATGGCCGCGTGAGCTGAGCCCCCGAGCAACGAGAAGATGGACACGATGGCTCCTTTCCGGAAGAGATCTGCGCGCATGGTTCTGCCTCCTTGGCGGAAACCCACCATACTCTCCGGATGCCTCGGCGGGGCCATCCGGTTCACGGAACCTCAGATCCTCCGGCCCGTGGCGGTCCTGAGAACTGGAGGGTGAGTGGTGCGGCTGGCGGTGATCCCTGGAGACGGCATCGGCCCGGAGGTCATGGCGGAGGCGCTGCCGCTCCTTGAGTGGGCGCGGGGCCGGGGACGGGAACTCGAATGGGAAGTCCAGCCCTGGAGCGCGGAGCGGTTCCTCGCCACGGGAGAGGCCCTTCCGGACCGGGCTTTCGACGCGATCCGAGATGACTGCGATGCCGCGCTGTTCGGCGCCGTGGGCGACCCCCGGATCCCGGATCAACGCCACGCCGAGGCGATCCTCCTGCGCCTGCGCCAGGGTCTGGAACTGGGCGTGAACTACCGTCCCTGTTTCCCGGCGGCGGACGCGCTCGTGCCCATCAAGGGCGTCTCGGCGAAAGACATCCGCATCGAGGTGTTCCGTGAGAACACCGAAGGGCCTTACTGCCTGCGCGGCCGGAGCGATGAGGAGACCGCCGTGGATGAGGCTCATCACAGCGAGGCGGCCGCGAAACGGTTGCTGGAAGCGGCCTTCGCGCGGGCGGAGGCGGCGAAGCGTCCCCTCACGCTGGCCCACAAGGCCAATGTGCTGAAG
>Ga0210400_10000154_pt1 | contig 92309 bp, 89 predicted proteins | sample IncBWH26MmetaG_FD_155456 | JGI IMG/M metagenome (GOLD analysis project Ga0210400, IMG submission 155456) | Forest soil microbial communities from Barre Woods Harvard Forest LTER site, Petersham, Massachusetts, United States - Inc-BW-H-26-M | ecosystem: Environmental > Terrestrial > Soil >... | reverse complement strand
GGTGTTCGCGATGTAAGATCTGGGCTGGAGCGCCGACGCCAGAGACATCAAGAAGGCGGACTTCCTGCTGATCCTCAACCGCAACGAGAACATCATCCCCGCGGTAGCCAAGTTGAGCCGGGCGCAGGCGGCGGCCTACTTCATGCTCGGTGAGACGCAGGGGACCAGCGCCGGCGGGGCCGACGAGGCGGGCAAGTTCCTCCGGGTGCCCGGCACCAACCCCTTCTTCCCGATCCTTCACGACCACCAGGGCAACCGCTTCCACGAGCTGCTCGAGAAGCACCAGTTCGAAGTTTTCCTGCTCAACACCGGAAGGGTCGGCGGCCCCGATTCGGACGATCGAAGCAAGAAGGTGGGCATCGACGACAGCTCCGCGGTGGTCAAGGCGATCGCCGAAGGGACGATCCAGTGGCAGACCGACCCCGACTTCGGCTACCAGGTCGCCGCGAGCCTTCCCGGCATCAGCGACGAGGAATTGCTTCGGCCCAAGGACCTCTACCAGCGCACCGGGCGCTCCGATGAGTACGCCTCAATGGTCGAGCGCTTCAAGGCTGAACGGAAGGAATTCCTGGCGCAGTTCCCCAGACTCGACCAAGAGATAATCGGCGCCATTTAACCGTTCCCTCAGGGGCCGTCATAAGGTACGGTCTGCTAGATTCGACCGTGCTCACTCGCCGTACTTTTGCGCCCCGACGTCTACACCTCTGGATCGGCGTGGCCGTGTGCGCGGTGACCGTTTTTAGCGCCGGAGCACGTGCCGCCGCGCCGCGAACCAGTGCTTTCTCGGAATCCGGCAGCTCGCAGCTGCTCAGCGACTCCACGACGCCGCTGCTGAGCTTCCTCTCGCCTTCGGCCCAGCTGGCGGCGGCGCCCCGGACCGCGTCGCTGGCTGTTCCGGCCTTCGGCGGCACTTTCCAGGTGCCCTATATCCAGACGTCGCCCAACCTCGACGTGACCGTCGCGGTACGGGGGCCCGCCGATCGCAGCATCGTCGACGTCATCCTGGACGCCGGCACCCCTGCCCAGCAGCTGGTGCGCCGGATGACGCCTCCCTGGACGGCGACATTTAGCGGCCTGTCTTACGGGGAGCACACCCTGACCGCCCGGCTCTACGTCCCCGAACCCGGCATCCCTCTGGCGGTGGCCCTTGACGCGCCCCCGCTCGCGCAGGCGTACCTCGACCACGTCGCCCGCGGCGATATCGTCGCCGCGCTCGGGGACTCGACCACCGAGGGATTGGGCGAAGGACCCTGGCAAGGAGCCGACCAGCAGCTGCTCGCCGGCGCCTACCCGGATTGGACGGCGGCGAGCGCCCGCCTCGCCGGTACGCACCCAGACTGGATCACAGCCGACTCGCGGACGTTCCCCCAGAACGGGCCCAATGTCGGCCCCCGGCCTTCGTTCATCGCAGAGCTGGCGCGGACCCTAACTGCGCAGACCGGCCACCCGGTGCTGGTGATCAATGACGGCTGGTCGGGGACGACCGCCGACGCCTACCTGCACATCTCCACCAGCACAGTCTTCGCCGACCAGATGAACCGAACCAAGCCGGACGCATGGGTCATGAACCTGGGCGTCAACGACGCCCTCGTGAAGCGCTCGCCGGCCGACTACATCGCCCGGCTGCAGGGGATCGTGACCAACCTCGAGACCCAATTCGGCGCCACCCCCGACCAGGTCCACGTCGCCTGTCCCAGCTACGCCAAACAACCTGAGCGCAACGCCCTCGAGTCGCAATACCTGGGCCCGATCGACCAGCTGCGCGCCCAGGACAAGCTGGGCGCCGCTCCCAACTTCTTCAGCGCCTTCCGGGACAACCAGGGCCTGATCGCGGACGAGGTCCACCCCAATTTTGCCGGCTACGCAGCGATGGGGCAGCTATGGGCGGCTGCGATTCAGGGCCACGGACAGGGCTGCGGCTGACTCCCGCGCAGGCCAGGTGACGCCAGCAGCGATCCGAGCTGCGGAGGACGCCGACGTGCCGGCTCTGCTGGAGCTCTGGCGCTCCGACGATGTTCATCCAACCGTCACCGACAATGACGACGCCGTCCTAACGTTCATCGCCGAGCGGCCAGGCTGCTTGCTTGTCGCTGCGTCGGAAACAGGACAGGTTGTGGGCTCGGTTCTCATCGGGTGGGACGGATGGCGCGGGTCGTTGTACCGGCTGGTAGTCCACAGCCGGTGGCGCCGCCAGGGCATTGGAACGGACTTGGTCCGTCGGGCGGTCGGGTTGCTGCAGGCTAAACGGTGTCACCGGGTGTCTATCCTGGTGGTCGCGACAGACGCAGGCGCGGTCGCGTTCTGGGAACGCTGTGGGGTGCTCGGCATCCTCCCCGACCCCTCCCCCAAGTTGCGTTTCGTAATCACCCAAACGGAGCAGCCAGAATAACCGCCTCCCCCACGCCGCCGCTCCCTGGTTAGGAGTTGAATGCGGGGCCCCATCGGACTAGTTTGGTAGGCAATGTGCCCAGTCGTGAGATCGGTTTAATCGGGACCGCGGCCCGAATCGTCCTGGGTCTGACTCTCTTCGCCCTTGGGGTCGTCGGCGGACGAGTCATGGTCGCAGATGGCCATCTGCAGACTGGTTTTGATCCTCTGTCGGTGGGACTCGGTGTGATGGCGTTTCCGGCTGCACTGCTGGGGTGGCAGTGGTTTCGGGCCCGCAATACGCCAGCCCGACTCGTGGCAACCGGTCCCGTCGCTACCGCTGTCAATATCCTGCTGTTCGTAGCCCTGGTTTTGACCCCGTTGTATGCGACCCCGCTGGCGTTCACGAGTGGTGCGGCGCTCATTTTCTACGGTGGGTCGATGTTGCTGGCAGCCCTGCGCGGATACGCCGGGTGTGAGGTGCTTGCGATCTCCAACTGGGTACTGAGACGCGACGATGAGATTGGTTGCCTCGTGCTGTCCCCGATCGATCGCCTGGAAGCCACCTTGCGACGATGAGCGGGGACCGGCTGGTCGACCTCGGACAACCGCGCCTCAGGCGCTAGCCTGCGTAAAGGACTCTTGACCTAAAACTCGGGGATGTCATTTGACGCGCACAATCCATCGGTGACGCAATCGGCGCTCCTGACTGCCGCGCGCAGGCGGCCGCTCGCTGCAGTCTTCCTCGTTGCCATCTTGGGCGTCGTGATCGGGTACGTCATCGTCGGGCTGGTGTTGACGATGAGCTCAACCCCGACACCTCCTCCGGGGGGCGTATCTGAGGCGAACGCCTCAGCCGCCGCGTCGGCCCATCAGGGTGGAGCTCCCGTGGTCAGGACCCATCTTGGGATTTGTGCCGAGGTAGTGCGCGGTTGGATCGGCGGCCCGAACTGCGGAGGCGATTGGGTTTGGGAGGTAGACGTAACCGGCGTCCAGTGCGCTCGGGTGGTGGTCGACAATAGGTCAGGGAATGTCCTCTGGTCGGTGCCGTGCCGCGGGCCGGGCTAGCCGCGGCTGACTGACTAACGCGACGGTGATGTCATTCGATCCTCGGCCCCCTGCTGAACCGGAGGGCGTGGGGCGGCGAGCGTCGGGCGCGAGGCCCGTGGCGAGGTTAGGCGAGGGCAGGCTCAGTATCGGATGAGGCGTTAGAACCGCATCGAGCCATGGGACTCGCGCCCGGCGATTGCCGCCGTATGCCCCCTAACTTCCTACATCCCCGGCGGAGCTTGGCTGAGCGTGAACTTCTCGGCCGGGGAGCCGCAGCTGGGGCAGGTCTCGGGTGGCTCGAAGCCGCGGTCGGTGAAGCCGCATTCGCCGCATTGCCACTGCCGGGTGGCGAAGAACTGGACGATGTCGGAGCGGCTGACGATGCCGATCAGCTTCTCGCCGTCCATCACCGGGACCCGCCGGATGCGGTGGGTGACGAAGAGCCGGGCGGCCTCTCCGACCGGCGCGTCGGCGGTGATGGTGATCGGCTCGCGGCTCATGATGTCGCCTACGGTCTTGCCCCGACGGTCGATGACGTCGAACTCGGAGACCACCCCGACCAGCTTGCCCTTGCTGTCCAGGACGGGCAGCCCGGTGATGCGATGGCGGGTCAGAATCGAGGTCAACTCGGCCACAGTGGCCGACTCTGAGATCTTCAAAACCTCGCGGGACATGATGTCACGGACGAGAACCATCAGTGAATAGTGCCGACTCTTAGGCCTTAGAGCAAGTGAAAGGCCCCAGGTTGGTGTGATTCGACCGGATATCATGCTTACCGCCCCGCTTGTCGCGGGCCCCAATCTTGCGCGAGCGGCGGCTGGTGCCTCGCACGCGCCCACGAGGATGAGATGGCGGAGATCGACAGGGTAAGTGTGATCGGCGCGGGCACGGTCGGGTCGCAGCTTGCGTATCAGTGCGCCCTCGCCGGGCTTCCCGTGAGGATGGTGTCCCGACGGGTCGAGACCCTGGAGAAGGGGGTGGCCAACGCTGAGCGCCTGCTCAAGCGCAGGGTCGAGAAAGGCACCCTCAGCCAGGAGGAGTGCGACGCCACCATGGGTCGGGTCCATCCCACCATCGACATGGAGGAAGGCGTCGGCGACGCCCAGATCGTGATCGAGGCGGTCGCCGAGGTGCTCGAGACCAAGCACGGGGTCTGGAAGCAGTTCGACGCCCTGGCCCCGGAGGAGGCGATCTTCGCCTCGACCAGCTCGACTATCGGCATCAGCCACCTGGCCCACGTCACCAACCGCCCCGACCGCTGCGTCAACGCCCATTTCTTCAACCCGGTGCTGTTGATGGACCTGGTCGAGGTGGTCCGCGGGCCGCACACCTCCGATGCCACCGTCGAGGCGACGATGGAGTTCTGCCGGCGGGTCAACCGCCACCCAGTGCTGGTCCAGAAGGAGAGCTACGGCTTCATCGTCAACCGCGTCGTCTTCACCGCTATCCGCGAGGCACTGAGGCTGCTCGACGACGGCGCCGCCACCGCCGAGGACATCGATGACGCCTGCGTACGGGGTTTGAACTGGCCGATGGGCCCGATCAAGCTGGCCGACTTCATCGGCCTCGACGTCATCCATGACGCCTGGCTGCTGGGCCGCGAGGAGATGCACGACGACGCCTGGACCCCGACCCCCGAGCTGGCTGAGCACGTCCAGGCGGGCGAGCTGGGGATGAAGAGCGGGCGCGGCTTCCTCGACCACGCCAAGAAGTAGCGCCTTGGCCAGCGCCATCGCCATCGTGGGCGGCACCGGCAAGGAAGGCCGCGGACTGGCCGCGCGCTGGTCGCGGGCCGGACGGGCGGTGGTGATCGGATCGAGGGACCCCGACCGCGCCCGATCGATCGCCGCCGAGGTGGCCGAGCTCAGCGGGGGCAGCGTCTTAGGCGCCACCAACGCCGAGGCCTGCGCAGCTGCCGAAGTGGTGGTCCTGGCGACGCCCTTCGAAGGCCTCGACGCCACCGTCAGCGCGCTGGCCGATCAGCTGCAGGACAGGCTGGTGGTGAGCGCCGTCATCCCCCTGCAGTTCGCCGACGGCGTCATCTCGACGCTGACGGTGGCGGAGGGGTCCGCGGCGGAGCTGGCCGCTGCCAGGTTGCCGGGCAGCCGCGTGGCGGCGGCGTTCCACAACGTCAGCTCGAAGCTGCTGCTGGACCTCGACCACCAGCTCGACGAGGACATCCCGGTGGCCGCCGACGACGCGGCGGACCGGGAGCTAGTCCTGGAGCTGTGCCGCGACCTCGGCGCTCACGGAGTTTCCGTCGGGCCGCTCAGCCTGGCCCGCTACCTCGAGGGCTACACCGCCGTGTTGCTCTCGGTCAACCGGCTGTACCGCACCCAGGCCGGCATCAGGTTCACCGGGCTTCCGTAGCCGGTCCGCGATCTTCTCCACCACCAGGTAGGCGATCGCCGCGAAGGCGATCCCAGCCAGGGCGTCGGCGAGGTAGTGCTCTCCCAGGTAGACGATGCTGAAGATGACGGCCAGGCACCAGAGCGCCAGCGGCCAGGCGCGCCGGCCCCAGAGCTTGACCGCGTAGAACAGTCCCAACACTGGGAATGCTGCGTGGAGCGATGGCATCGCGGCGACCTGATTGGGATTGAGATGCTGATAGAACCAGTCGGTCGAGCTGGGCAGGGTGTGGCTGATGATCTTCTCGACATGGGGCAGGTAGCCCTGCTGTGACGCCAGCCACGGCGGCGCCACCGGGACCAGCAGGTAGAAGACGAAGGCGGTGAAGCTCATCGCCAGCAGCGCGGCAGCGAACCTGCGGAAGAGGAAGCGGTCCTTGATCCAGAAGACGAAGCCGAGCGCCAGCGGGTAGGCGAAGTGGAGGAAGTAGAAGACCGTCGCCGCGACGTCCAGCGCGGATACCACGCCCGGCCTATAGAACGCCTGCTGCAGCCAGATCGTGGGCAGGTGGCCGAAGCTGATGAAGTCGTCGAAGTCGATGGGGTCGGTGTAGTGGACGCCGATCCCCGACGAGCCGGCCAGGCCCCGCAGGATCTCATATCCAAGGAACAGCGCCACGAAGGGCAGCCAGTCGACCACGAAGGCCTTCCAGCGACCCAGGGCGATCGCCCCCAGCAGCAGGACGATGACGTAGTAGTCGGGCGAAACCGAGATCCCGCGCCAGACCAGGAAGGCGGTGATGGCGACCACGTAGACGATCACCGCGGGCACCATGAAGGCGCGCGTACCGCTAGTTTGGAGTCGCATCGCAGCTATCAAACACCACCGGTCTCCGATCAGCCTGAAAAGACGGTGAGAGCATATCTTTGGCGCCGGCTTAGAGCGGCCTGAGAATCGGGTCCACGCGTGCTCTCCGCTGACCATCCCGTAATACGATCGGCGAATGAAAGATGCGACCGAGGGCAGGGTCCTGGTCGTCGACGACGAGCAGGGGATCGTCGACTTCCTGAAGCTGGGCCTGCAGTACGAGGGCTACGAGGTCCAATCGGCGCCCGACGGCAAGGCGGCCTTGATCGCGATCAGCGACTTCAAGCCCGACCTCGTGATCCTGGACATCGCGATGCCGCGGATGAACGGGCTCGAGGTATGCCGGGCGGTTCAGGGAGCCGACATGGGCATCCTCATCCTCAGCGCCCGAGACGGGCTGGAGGACCGGCTCCAGGGACTCGAGGTCGGCGCCGACGACTACCTGGTCAAGCCCTTCCACTTCGAGGAGCTGCTGGCGCGCGCCAAGGCCATCCTCCGGCGCCGGCGCCCCACCACCGGCGAGACCCTGCGGGTGGGCAAGCTCGTCCTCAATGACGGCACCCGCCAGGTCCACCTCTCCGATGCTCCCATCGAGCTGACGACGCGGGAGTTCGACCTGCTCAAGCTGCTGATGCAGCACCCCAACCAGGTCCTGCCCCGCGAGAAGATCCTGGACCAGGTCTGGGGATACAACTTCTACGGCGACGAGAACAACGTCGAGGTCTACATCCGCTACCTGCGGCAGAAGCTCGGGGATGAGGACCGGCAGCTGATCCAGACCGTCCGGGGGGTCGGCTACCGCATCGCTGCCGGCGCCTAGCCGCAGAGCCCCAGACGAATGAGCCTCCGGACCCGACTCTCGGTCCTCACCATCGGACTGCTCCTGGCGCTGCTGGTGGCGGGCGGCATCTTCCAGTACTTCGCGTTGGGCCAGTACCTCTTCCGGGACGGCGCGCAGGCGCTTGGCCAGCGCTATGACCAGACCCTGCGCGACCTCGCGTTGCGCGGCCGGGCCTGCGCCGCGGCCGGGCAGCTGGCATCCGGGACCGGGGCCGGCGCCACCGCCGGGACGGTGGGGAGCCGCCCCTCGCCCTTGATCTCGGGCGGGCAGGTGACCCCCGCCGCCGCGGACTGTATCGTCCGCGCCGCCGGCGGCCCGCTGGTGACGGCGGCGGTCATCGACGCCGGCGGCGGCGTGATCTCGTCGGCCCCCGACGGCGCCAGCCCGCCCACACTCGCCGCCGCCGACTACGCCGGCGCCCTCAACGGCCGGGCCAACAGCTACTACCTGGTCGGCGGCGGGTCAGACGAACAGCTGGTGGTGCTGCGCGTCCTCGGTTCCAGGGTCGGGCGCCGCCTGGGAGTGGTGCAGCTGAGCGAATCCACGTCGGCCTTGCGCCAGACCCAGACCCGGCTGCTGACGATCCTGGCGATCGCCACCGGCGCCCTGATGCTGCTGGCGGCGGTGCTCCTGCCGCTGCTGGTGCGTCGGGCGCTGGCGCCCCTGCATCGCGTCACCGAGGCGTCGGCCGAGCTGGCCGCCGGGAACTTCACCAAGCGGGTCGATGAACCGCCCACCAAGGACGAGCTGGGGAAGCTGGCCCGTTCGTTCAACCAGATGGCTTCCGCGGTCCAGCGGGCCTTCGCCATCAGGGCCGAAAGCGAGGCCGGCATGCGTCACTTCGTAGGCGACGCCTCCCACGAGCTCCGGACACCGCTGACAACCCTGCAAGGCCAGCTCGACCTTCTCGAACGAGGCGCGGCCGACGATCCCACCGCCCGGCAGGAGTCGCTGCGCTCGATGCATCGCGAGGTCAGGCGAATGTCCAGCCTGGTCGAGGACCTCCTCACCCTGACTCGCCTCGAGGGCGGCGGCGCCGCTGCCGCCAAGACGCGAGAGCCCGTTGATCTGGACGCTCTCATCAGCGACACCGTCGACGAGCAGTCGGTGCGGGCGCCGGGCCAGCAGGTCGAAATCGAGCTGGCATCGCCCGGCCAGGTCAGGACCCTGGGAGATCCTGATCAGCTCCGTCGGGCGGTCCTGAACCTGGCCAACAACGCCCTGGCGCACGCCCCCGGCGGGGTCCACACCTGGCGGTCGTCGGCCGACCAGAACCGGGTGGTCGTGAGCCTCAGCGACCAGGGCCCCGGGATCCCCGCGGAGGCATTGCCGCGGCTCTTCGACCGTTTCTACCGGGTGCCGGCGCCTGGGACCAGCGCCAACGGCAACGGGTCGGGACTCGGGCTGGCGATCGTGAAGTCGATCGTGGAGGCCCACGGCGGCAGCATCGAGGCGTCGAGCGGGCCGTCCGGGGCCACCATCACGATGCGGCTGCCGCGGGCGACCACCCCCTCCTGAGCCGGGCGGCGAACTCAGGCCCGGCGAACCACCTCAAAGCGAGCCCAATCCCCCTCGGTGCCCATCAGGCTCACTTCCTGCCCGTCCATCCGCAGCGAGCGCGGCACCTGCTCCTCGGGCTCGCCATGGTCGAGCCAGACCTCGAGCCGCTGGCCAACCTCCATCCGCTCCAGCCGCAGCCTGGTCTTGACGTAGTTGAGGGGGCAGCGGGTGCCGCGCAGGTCCAGGGGCTCGGCGTCCATCAGCCCTGGGGCAGGTAGCGGGCCAGCGGGCCGAACCACTGCGGGATGAGGGCGAACTGACCGGTGAAGAGCAAAAGGCCGACCACCACCAGCAGACCTCCCGAGGCCGACTCGACCAGGCGTGCGTGGGCATTGAGTTGGCGCATCACAGGCCGGACGCGGTCGAGCAGGAGCGACACCGTCAGGAACGGCACCGCCAGGCCGGCGCAGTAAAGCACCATCAGCCCGACTCCACCTACCAGATCGTGGGAGCTGGCGCGCAGGATGATGAAGGTCAGGATCGGGCCTACGCATGGCGTCCATCCGAGCCCGAAGGTCATCCCCACCAGCAGCGCCGACAGCGGGCTGCCGCCCTGGAGGCGATGCGCGATCGAGAGCCGGCCCTCTCGCTGCAGGAAGGGCACCCGGAACAAGCCCAGGAACTGAAGCCCCAGGAAGATGATGATCACCGCCCCGACTTCGGTCAGCAGGTTCTTGTAGTCGATCGGCAGGTCCACCACCAGCGCCCGGAAGACCGCGAACAGCAGGATGAAGACGGCCGAGAAGCCGGCCACGAAGATGCCTGCGTTGATCACCATCGTCCGCCGGTTGGTGCCGTTCTCAACGCTGGTCCCGCCCAGGTAGGCGAGGTACCCGGGCACCAGCGCCAGCACGCAGGGCGATAGGAAGGAGAGCAGGCCGCCTGCAAAGGCGGCGATCGGGTCGACGCTCGTGAGCATTTGCCGATCGAGTTTACGGGGCTGGGAACCGGACAGCCCCGGCGCCGATCAGGCTGGGGCTAGTGGATGCGGATGATCGCCGAAACCTGGACCGGGGCCGACTCGGGAAGCTCGCCGGTTGGAATCACGGTGCGGCGATGCCGTCCGGCGGAGCCGAAGACCTGGAAGAACTCCTCGGATGCTCCATCGGCGATCCGGCTGACGTTCTCAAAGCCGGGGCTGCAGCGGACCAGGACGTTGAGCTGCATCACCTGGGAAACGCGATCCAGGCTGCCGAGTTCCTCTCGGGTCAGCGCGATCAGGTTCTGCGCGCATAGCCTCGCCGCCTGGACGCCGGATCGGGCGGACAGCCCGGCGTCAATCGCCCCCGCGAACTTCATCTCGCCACCCCAGCGGGGCAGCATCGACGGCGTGTAAAGCATCTCGCCCACCTGGCGCAGCTCCTTCAGGTCCTCACTTCGAACTGGCGGCAAGGACAAAGTCAGCCCGCGGAGGGCTTGTTCGGGCGTCTGGGTCGACTCGAGGTAAGCGGCTGCGGGCATGACGTTGATGTCAGGTTATCCCCGGGCCTGCGAAAAGACGATGCGCCCGGCGCAAAGATTTATGAAGGTTCGTTTACGAACCTTCCTCCTGGATTTGGGAGCGGCGCCTGACGATGAAGAACCGCGCGACCAGTGCCAGAAGCAGCACGCCCACGATCACCAGAGCGACCGCGAGAGGGACATCGTTGCCGCCACCACCGGGTCCAGGGGGGCCTGGGCAGGTGGGCGACGGCGACGCCCTGGCGCCGGCGGAGGCCGAGGGGCTGGCGGCTGTTGGCGACGGCGACGGCGAAGGCGACGGAGCCGCGCTTCCCGAAGGACTTGCGGAGGCGGTGGTGACGATGGGGCTCGAGCAGGGCGAGGGCAGCACCACCGGGAAGCTGGCAATCACCCCAGGCGAGCTCGCCGCCAGCGGCGGGCAGTCGCTGTTGCCCTCGGGGCAGAGGCCGGATTCAGGCGAGCCCTGCGGCTGCGCCTGGGTGTCGCTGACCTGGTAGGGAACCACGGCCGGCTTGTCCGGGTTCCAGGCCACCGCAAACAGGGTGGCCGGCGAATCCCTTCCCACCGACAACGCGGTTACGGCTTTCTCGTTGAGTCCGGCGGAGAAGCCGACCCAGGTTCCGCCACGATCGGTGCTGCGCCAGACCCCGCCGCTGGCTCCACCTCCCCCATCGCTTGATGCGTAGAGGATGTTGGGGTCGGCAGGACTCAGGGCCAGGGCGCCGAAACCCTGCGCCGGCAGCCCCGACAGCTGGGACCAACTCTGTCCGTCATCGTCGCTCTTGTAGACGCCGCCACTGCCGGCGACGAACAGAGTTCGAAGGTTGTCCTGCTGGTGGACCGGTCCCGACGCGATCGAGCTGACCACCAGGTCGGAGGGCACGCCCTGCTTGAGTGGTGCCCACTGGCCGCTGAAGTCCTGGGCGCCAAGTAGCCGGGAACCGGGATTGCCACTGCCGTCGATGCCCGCCAGCACAATCACAGGCGGGTTGTACTTGGCGAAGGTGATGGAGCTCACGTCGAAGCCCTGAAGCCCCATAGGGAGCCAGTCCTTCCCCCCGTCGGTGGACTTGTAGACGCCATCCGAGGTCGCGATCAGGATGACGCCGTGGCCCAGCGCGATCGAGCGCACGTTGAGAGCGCCCTTGGCCAGGCCTTTGTTCAGCTCAGTCCACGTCTGCCCGCCATCGAGGCTTTTGAAAAAGCCCCCGCCGGCGGCACCCACATACATCGGCGGAGGACCGGTGGGCCCTTTGGCCGGGTCGATGGCCACCCGCCAGAGGTTTTTGGGCAGGGTGGTGGCGCCCACCGAATGCCAGGTCTTGCCGTCGTCGGTGCGAAGCAAGCCGTTACCGGTGGTGGCGACATAGGCGGTCGTGGGCGTGCCCGGATCGTTCACCACGCTGAACGACGGCGAGGTCGGCGGCAGGTGGCTGAGCTCCGCCCATTGCAGGTCGGCGCCCGCCGCCGGCATTGGCGCGGCCGCGCTGAACAGAATTGCGAGGAACGCGACGGCACCGGTAACGCGTGCTATGACGGCCATCCGCCGTCGAGTATAGGTGGGGTATTCCCGGTCGCCGCCGTGTCTTATGGATAATCCGAGGGTGAGTTCGGACGAGATCCTAGAGCGCCCCCAACTCAGCGCCTGGCGCCGGGCCGCGGTGAGCCTCATCAGTCAGCCTGACGCCACCAACGACGGCCCGGTACGGCTGGCGGTGGCCGCGGCGCTGTCGGGGGCGGCCGTGCTGTTCTTTCGCCAGCAGGCGCTTCCCGAACTGGTCGCCGCCGTCGTTGGAGCCCTCGCGATCGTGCTGGGGCTGTACCTCGGCTACCACCGCATCGGGCTGCGGCCGACGGGGCGGCTTTGGCCCGGGTTCAGCCGCGGCCTGGCCACCGCGCTGCTGCTCTTCTGTCTCTGCCCCCCAGGATTGCCGCCGAGCTTGATGCTGGTCCTGGCGGCACTGGCGGTACTTGTGGACGGCGCCCTTCGCGGGCTGGTGGTACCGCTGGCGATCGGCGGAGTGATGGTGGCGTGGCCCCTGGCATGGCTCTGGCACGTGCAGGCCGGGGCTGATTTCCTGGCGCCGTTCCAGCTCCGGTCGCAACTGGACCCGATCAGTCTGTGGACCAGGTTCCAGCTCGAGTTGGATCCGGCCCGCCTGTACGCCGGCAATGTCGCGGGGCCGCTGGGCGCGACATCGTTTGGACTGGTGGGCATCGGCTTCCTGGTGCTGGCGTTCCTACGCCGGGCTTCGTGGGCCTTTGTACTGGCGTTCTATGCCCCCATCGCGGTGGTGATGGCGGTCACGCACAATTCCCTGCCGGTCTACCTGATCAACGGCAGCGCGCTGCTGTGGGCGGGCATCGTAGGGGGTGAGACCCGGCGGCTGCCGCTGAGCAGTGCCTGGAGAGCCGGCGCCGGCGCAGCCGCGGGGTGTCTTGGCGCCTACCTGCTGCTTCGCGGCGGAGGGCCGGAATCCTACGGCTTCGCGATGATCGGGGCAGCGTTGCTGGTGTCCCTGTTCCAGCTGTTCGGCTTGTCCGGTTCACCGGCGGTGGTGTCGGCAGCCCATTCCGAACGCGAGAAGCCGGCTATGACCGGTGCTGCCTCGATACCGCAGCTGGTGGCGATGATCGTCTTCGCACCCCTCGGCCTCTTGCTGGTCTGGCGCGACCAGTCGTTGCCGCCATCGCAGCGACGGCTGCTGGGAGCGCTTGGGCTGGCGCTCTATATCGTGGTGCTTTCGGGGGCGCTGTTCTGGTTCTGGGAGCTGCGGCTGCCGGCTTAGCTGGCGCAGGCGGAGGTATCGACCGGCGCCGTCCGGCCCACCCCCGACTGGATGTCGGGAGCTACCTCAGCGTTGGTCAGGGCGTAGCCCTCAGAGGGGTCGTTGGTGGAGTTGGCGAAGACCACCCCGATCACCCTGCCGGCGCCGTCGACCATCGGGCCTCCGGAGTTGCCTGGGTGGATATCGGCGGTGAGCACGTAGATCTGCCTGGAGACCGGATTCTGGCCGTAGATGTCGCGGCCCAGGGCTGTCACGACCCCCCGCACAGCGGCCGCCCGCACGGTTTCATCGCCACCGCCGGGGTAGCCGATGGTGGCTCCGGTCGTGCCGCGAGAGGCGCCGTCAGTTCCCAATGGACCCAGGTGGAGACCAGGGACGTGAAGGATCGAGACGTCGCGCTCGGGGTCGAACAGAACGACATCAGCATTCAGCGTTCGGCCATCGCGCAGCAGTACCCGCTGGTTATGCGTACCCGCGACGACGTGGGCGTTGCTGATGATGTAGTCGTCGCCCACCGGGAAGCCGCTTCCGAAGACCAGGCCGCCACAGCCCAGGCTGCGCACCTTGACGGCCTCCTTGGCCGCGGCGATAACCTGCGGGTTGTTGGCGACCGCGGGGTCTACGGTGACGGCGCCCGGGAGGTTGGGGTTGGTGATGGCGTCGAAGACGCGAGGGTACGGGACCCCGGAGATGATGTGCGCCACACCGCTCAGGAACGACGGCGGCCGCGGGAACAGCGAGTCCACCGTGGTCAGGATTCGCGAGCTCTGAATAGCGTCGGTGACATCGGGAATGGGGCCCGTGACGAAGACCAGGCCCAGGAACCACGCGGTGGCAAGCACCGTTAACGCCGAGAATCCGGCGCCGCTGACGGAATCGATCTGGCCGCGGTCGGGGTCGCGGATCAGCCGGAGGCGGAGTGGCTCGCCCAGTGAGTAGCCGATGCTGTAGCCGACCAGCGAAGTGACGCTCAGCACCGCCAGGGCGAGGTAGGGGGCGGTGGTGATGTCCAGCGACAGCGCCCGCTGCATCAAGGGCGCGAGGAAGGCACCCAGCGCCATGCCCCCGACCAGCCCGATGTATGACAGCGATGACAGCGAGAAGCCGCGCTGGTATCCGTTGCGGAGCGCCAGCAGGATGAAGATCAGGATGACGATATCCAGCAGGGACATCGCAACAGGGTAGCGTCATTGCGCTGGGCGGGATGACAAGCTTGTGGATCACGCCATTGCCGGGAGGAAGGCCATGCAGGACGTCTTCGACGAGATCGATCGAAACCGGGCCGAGTACATCGACCGCCTGCGGCGCCTTGTTCAGCAGCCGAGCGTCGCTGCCCAGAATCGGGGCGTGGCCGAGGCGCGGGCAGTGGTCACCGACCTCGCCAATGCCGCCGGCGCGACGGTCGAAGAGGTCGCCACCTCAGGGCAGTCGGTGCTCTGGATCGACTTTGGCGGCGCGGGCCAGCACACTGTCAACCTCTACAACCATTACGACGTACAGCCCGAGGATCCGATCGAGCTCTGGGAGGTGCCGCCATTCGACCTGACCGAGCGCGATGGCAAGCTCTACGGCCGTGGGGTGGCCGATGACAAGGGCGTCCTGGTGGCCAGGATCTGCGCCATCGAGGCGTACAGCAAGGTCCGCGGCCAGCTGCCGCTGAAGGTCCGCATGGCCGCGGAGGGTGAGGAGGAGATCGGGTCGCCGCACGTAAACGAGTTCGTCGACAAGTTCGAAATGCGGCTTCGTGAGGCTGACGCCGTCATCTGGGAGGGCACCGAGCGAAACCTTGCCGGGCAGGTCGAGGCCGACCTTGGGGGCAAGGGCTTGATGTACATCGAGCTCACCGCCCACGGCTCGAGCAGGGACGAACACTCCATGTACGGCGGCATCCTGCCAAACCCTGCCTGGCGGCTGGTGCGGCTTCTCGGCGAGATGGTCTCACCCGACGGCACGGTGCAGATCCCCGGTTTCTACGACGACATCCGGGACGTCGACGATGCGACCATGAAATTGCTCGACAGCTTCCCCTTCGACGCGGTCACAGAGCGCGAGGAGCGCGGCCTGAGCGCCTGGTCGCGCGGCATCCCCGACTCCGACGTAGCCCGCGAGCTTCGCCTAGGCACGACGTCGAACATCGCCGGGTTCGTCTCGGGATATGGAGGCCAGGGCCCTAAGACGGTGACTCCGGCGTCAGCGCTGGTAAAGATGGATTTCAGGCTGGTGCCCGACCAGGATCCGGACAAGATCGGCGAATCGCTACGTCAGTGGATGAAGGACCGTGGCTATGGCGACGTCCAGCTGGAGCTGGTGGCGAACCAGCGGGCGTCGCGCGGTCGCGCCGACCACCCGATCGTGACGTCCCTGGTGCGGGCCGGCGAGATGGTCGGTCTCGACTGCCGGGTTGCGCCCAACAGCCCCGGCACCGGGCCCATCTACCCGATGTGCGACCGGCTCGGCCTGACGATGGTCGGGGGTGAGGCGGTGGCGCGCAGCACCAGTCTGTTCCACTCCCCGAACGAGCACATCCACGCCGACGAGTACATCCAAGCGATGAAACACTTCATCGCGACCCTGGACATCTACGCTAGCGCCTAACCATCGCCGGGGCCCTACTCGGATCGGCGGAGCGAAACTCCTGTTGTTACTTGCACTTTTTACCCCATAAGCGCTATAACAAATACTTCCTTGGTCGGGATTGGACTCGGCGGGTGGGGAAAAGGCTGCGGCGCGGCGCTCAGCGGGGAGCGCCGGCCGCTCTTTTTTTATCTAGCCGCCACGGGCGCGGGCTCGGCGCGCCGGCGATCGGGTTGCCCTGAGGGTCCCTCACGCATCGCTGCACCGATCACGAAGTTGAAGATGTAAGCACCAGTCAGCGCGACCAGCACGACCGACCCGACCAGTATCCAGGTCGCCAGGTCGGGATGATTGGTCGAGGTCAGTGCGCTCCCCACCGGTGCGAAGAACGGCTGGCTGGTGGTCTCGATGGCGAGTACCTGGGGCACCAGCCATAGCAGCGCGCCGCCCACCATGAAGTAGGTCGCCAGCCGGTAATGACGGGGGTTGTCGTCGACGTCGCCGGTGAGCTTGACCAGCAGGGCCCAGAAGAGGAACACGCCTGCGATCGGACCAGTCAGGGGGAGCGGGATGTTCCGCGCGAACCCGGGCAGGAAAAAGATGAAGCTCAAGGCGAAGGTGATGATCATCACCGCATCTCGCATCAGCACGAAGCTGAGCCACCACACGTCGGCGGCAAAACGCAGCGTCAGCTTGCGAATCATTCGCACCATGTAGGGGCGGGCGATGTGCAGCATCAGGGCCAGGGTCCAGAGGCCCGGCATGAACGCCGCCAGGGTCGAAACCAGCCACGACTGCTCACCCTGGACCATGGCCTGGACCAGCGAGTTGGTGAGGTCCTGCTGGCTTATGGCTTGCAGTAGACCGGTCATCGGAGAACCTCCTTAGAAAGCAGCTCCGGGCGAGCCGGAGAGGTGGTTTGACGCAGGCTGTAGACCACGGCGTAGATGCCGAGGGCGGTGACACCCGCTACTGAGATCCAGCACAGCGGCACAGCCAGGCCGGGGTTTGTGCTGCTGGTCACGAAGGTGGCGATGGAACCCCAGAACCCGGTGTCGGTGACGCCGGTGGCCTGCAGACCGAGCACAGACGGGACGATGTACAGCAGAGCTCCCAGCCCCAGCAGGTTGCCACTGAGGATGAACATCCTTCGGTCTTCGTCAACGTCCCGGACCAACTTGATGACCAGGACCGCGAACAGGCACAAGGCGGCGAGGCCACCGGTGATGGGGAGCCGGTCCGCCAGCAGCACGTCCGGGAACAGGAACATGATGCTGAAGATGAAGGTCAGCACGATCACGAGGTCGCGAAGCGCCACGTAGAGGATCCACCAGATGTCGGCTGCGAGTCGCAGCGTGAACCGCGGGATCATGTGGAGCATGTAGGGTCGGGCCAGGTGGAGTGCGATGACCGCCAACCACAGCACTGGCAACATGATCGCCATGGTGTTCTCGAGCATCTGCTCGCCGCCCGCGGTGAAGGCGGCGTTGAGCGCCTGGGTGAGCTGGTCGGGGGTCATGTCGTCGGCCTCCCAATTGCGTGGCTGGCACGCCGCGCCAGGCGCGGCTTCCATCGGTAAAGAGATCCCCACGGATCTGGCTTGACTCGCTTCAACGTCTCGTGGGTGAGCGCTGAGAGGGGCACCCAACTGCCGTCGTCCGGAGGCGCCGGCGGGAAGAGATGACCAGGTGCCGCTTCGAACACCACCGGCTGGTCGGTCTCGGAGATGGTGATCGCGTTGACCGGGCACTCGATTTCGCAAACACCGCAGCCGGTGCACTTCGAGGTCTGCACCGGAACGGCCATCATCCAGGGCATGCTGCCGCGCGGATCGAGGTCGCCCTCGGCACCCGACTGCGGCCGGGTCATGTCGAGACACTGCGGAGGACAAAGGTCCATGCAAGCGCCGCAGTTGAGGCACTGGTCGACGTAGCAGATGAATTTGAATGCCATCGGCGCTCACTCCTTTGTTTGCTGAACTCTTGAGTTAGTGGAGCATTCGCCGGTGGGTCGGACCCAGTGCGAATGGGCCCGATCCGGAGGGGCCTATCGGCCCGGGTTTTTCGGGACCCGCCAGCAGTTACGAGGCGCGTGGGACGGCGAGCGTCGGGCGGAAGACCCGTGACGAATGAATCCACCCGAGGCCGTGCCCGCTTACATCGAAGCTGCTGTCAGGATCCGTCATCCTGGAACCGCGGACGACGCGGGTTGAGTCACTGGGCTTCCGCCCGGCGATCGCCGCTCTATGCCGCTTAGTAAGGCAGTTTGCGGAAGATCGTCTGGTCCCTGCTGGCCCCGACGGAGATGATGTCGCAGGGCGCCCCGATGACCTCGGCCAGGCGCTCGACATAGCGCTGGCAGGCGCCGGGAAGATCCTCCCATTTCTTGGCGTCAGCGATGCTGCTGCCCCAGCCGGGCATCTCCTCGTAGACCGGCTCGGCGTGCTTGAGGTGCGAGATGTTGCTCATCGGGTGGCGGTGCAGCTCGCCCTTGTGGAAGTAGCCGGTGCAGATCTTGATGGTCTCGTACTCGCTCAGGACATCGAGCTTGGTCAGCGCCACGGAGTCGACACCGTTGATCAGGCTGGAATAGTTGGCGACCACGCCGTCGAACCAGCCGACCCGGCGAGCCCGGCCGGTGGTAGTGCCGAACTCGGCGCCCAGCTCGCGCAGCCGGTCGCCCTCGACCCCCAGCAGCTCGGTCGGCATCGGGCCGTAGCCGACCCGTGAGGTATAGGCCTTGAAGACCCCGATCGTCATGTCCACTTCCCGCGGCGGGATCCCCGAGCCGGTAAGCGCTCCGCCTGCCGTCGGCGAGCTCGAGGTGACGTACGGATAGGTGCCGAAGTCGAGGTCGAGCAGCGCCCCTTGGGCGCCCTCCAGGAGCACGTTCTTGTCCTCCCGGAGCGCCTCCTGGACGGCCGGGAAGATGTCCTGGATGTAGGGCTCCAGCCGTTCACCAATGGCGCTGTACTCGTCCAGGATCTGCTTCTCGTCGAACTCGTCGGTGTGGTAGAGGTCGCGCAGGATCTCGTTCTTCAGGCGCAGCACGAAATGGAGCTTCTTCTCCATGAACCGCGGCTTGGTCAGGTCCCCGATGCGGAACCCGATCCGCCGGATCTTGTCGCTATACGCCGGTCCGATGCCGCGATAGGTTGTGCCCAGCCGGTCGTCGCCGCGGGCCTCCTCCTCTAGCTGGTCGAAGAGGGGGTGGTAGGGCATGATCATGTGCGCCCGGTCACTGATGACTAGGTGATCGGTGTTGATGCCCTGGTCGGCGAGGGCGTCGATCTCCTGCAGCAGCACGCGCGGGTCCAGGACAGTGCCGTTGCCGATCACGCAGAGGCAGTTGGGGAAGAGGATCCCCGACGGGATCAGGTGGAACTTGTGGGTGACGCCGTCGTGGACAACGGTGTGGCCGGCGTTGTTGCCGCCCTGCGAGCGGATCACCATGTCGGTCTTTGCGGCGAGGATGTCGATCACCTTGCCCTTGCCCTCGTCGCCCCACTGCCCCCCGACCAGGATCGCGACCGGCATCAGTCGACCTCCTCGTCGCGGGCGAACGGCGGTGGCGACACCTGGGCCGGCGCCTGCGTCGGGGGCGCCATGCGGGTGGCGTTGACGAAGCGGGTCTGGCTCTCCAGGAAGATCAGCGGCACCTCGCCGATGGGCCCGTTGCGGTGCTTGCTGATGATCAGCTCCGCCTTGTTGCGCTTGACCTCGGGATTGTGGAGGCCCTCGCGGTACAGGAAGATGACTACGTCCGCGTCCTGCTCGAGGCTGCCGCTTTCTCTTAGGTCAGACAGCTGGGGCCGGTGGTCGCCGCGCTGCTCCGGAGCGCGGGAGAGCTGGCTCAGGGCGATCACCGGGATCTCCAGCTCCACGGAGAGCCGCTTCAACGACCGCGAGATCTCCGACACCTCCTGGGTGCGGTTCTCGGGCCGTCCCGAGCCCGACATCAGCTGCACGTAGTCGATCACGATCAGGCCGATCTTCTTCTGCATCCGCAGGCGCCGGGCCTTGGCGCGCATGTCCAGCACCGTGGCTCCGGGGCGATCGTCGATATAGATCTCCCCTTCCGACAGGGCGCCCATGGCGTTGGCGATCTTGGGCCAGTCGGAGTCGGCGATCTTGCCGGTGCGGAGGAGGTAGGAGTCGACTCCCGCCTCGCCCGACAGGAGCCGCTGGGTCAGCTCCCAGCGCGACATTTCGAGCGAGAAAACCGCCACCGGGACCTTCTCTTTCAGGGCCGCGTGCTGGGCGATGTTGAGGGCCAAAGAAGTCTTGCCCACCGACGGCCGGGCCGCGATGATCGTCAGCGTCCCGGGCTGAAATCCCGCTGTCTTGGCGTCCAGGTCGGTGAAGCCGCTGCGCACCCCGGGGGCCTGGTCGGGGTTTTCGTGAAGCCGCTCGAGGCGATTCCAGGTCTCGCCCAGGGCGTCGCTGAGGCGGACGGCCTCGTGGGTGGTCCGCTCGTCGGCCAGTCGCATGATCTCGCTGCCGGCGGCGTCCAGCGCCTCGTCGATGTCGAGGCCGGCGTCACGCCCAAGGCCCTCGATCATCCGTCCGGCGGCCAGCAGCCCGCGCCGCACCGCCGTCTCCTCGACCAGGCGAGCGTAGCTCTCGACGTTGGCGGCGATGCCGCCACCCGACTCCAGGCTGACGAGATAGTCGGTCCCGCCGACGCGCTCCAGCAGGCCCAGCTTCTCGAGCTCGGCGTTGAGGGTGAGGATGTCGACCGGGTCACCGCGCTTGTGCAGCTCGTAGCACGCGCGATAGATGTCTGAATGCTGGGGCGAGTAGAAGTACGTCGGGCGGAGGATGTCTGAGACGCGCTCCATCGCCTCGACGCTGACCATCACGGCGCCCAGCACCGCCACCTCCGCCTCCAGGTTCTGCGGCGGCGTGTTGCCGGTAGAGACCCCCGCAGGGGCTTGGATCGTCATCGGGAGACTGACACGCGCGCGGACATGCCTATCTCCACCGTGGCCGGGGGCTACTCGGCTTCGACGTTGAGGTTGACGGTGGCGCTCACGCCCTGGCCGAGCTCGACCTCGGCGACCCAGGATCCGATTGCCTTGATCGAATCGGGGAAGGTGATCTTGCGCTTGTCGACGGCGATGCCGTACTGCTCCTGGAGGGCGTCGGCCACGTCCTGGTTGGTGATGGCGCCGAAGAGCTTGCCCTCCTCGCCGGCGCGAGCGGTGAGGTTGATGTAGGCCGATCCCAGCTGCTGCGCCAGTCCCTCGGCCTCTTCGCGAACACGGTCGACCTTCCGCTCGGCGGCCGCCTTGGCCTTCTCAACGTGCTTCAGGGCGTTGGGGGTGACATGGGTGGCCAGGCGTCGCGGGAAGAGATAGTTCCGGGCGAAGCCGGCGGTGACCTCTTTGACGTCACCACTGACCGCGGTGCCCTGGACATCCTTCAGAAACAGAACCTTCATTGATCTCCTTTGATTGTCGCCGCTAGCCGGCCGAGCGCCGGTGTCGCTCCATCGCCTGCTGGACCGCCTTGTTCATGTCCTGGTGAAAGTAGCTGGTGCCCGCCGAGATGGCGGCTTCGTTCTCGGCGATCAGCTCGTCGGGAACGAAGCGCAGTGAGGCGGTGATGGCGAGAAGCACCAGCGCGATCGTCTCCATCTCGCCCAGCACCGGGACCACTTCGGGAACGTTGATGAAGGGCGACAGGATCGCCCCCACAGACAGCCCAAGCCCAACCTTCCAGTACCGCGGAGTGCGCGGATCTCGGTAGAGGCAGTACACCAGGCGACCGTACTTCGGCACCGCCTGGACCAGCTTGAGCAGGATCGCCAGGCTCATCAGGACTCCGTAGAAAACAAAAAAACCCGCTCACCGGCAGCGGTGACGGGGGAGAGATTCCTCGGGGGATTATAGCAACGGTGGGGCTGCCCAACAGAGCCGCGGGTTAACGTCAGGGGAGGCCGCTATGCCAGTCGAGGTCACAGCCCAGAGGCTTGCTTGACCGTTGTGGCCCACGGTGCTAGCGTCGGTCGGGTGATAGGTACACGTGAGATCACCGAGAAGGCCTTGCGGGACGGCGAGGTCGAAGAGGAGGCGGGCAGCCACCAGAGGCTGGTCGCGGTCCTGGTCGAGACGCGCGACCTCGTGGTCGAGACCGACCCCATGCTCAGCGAAGCCGACTACGACAAGCTGGCCGAGCTGGAGAGCATCCTCTACTCGATCTAACAGCCGGCGACCATCTGGCGTGCCGTAGGCGCGCCATACGGGGACGGCCTCCTACAATCAGGCTCGCCGTGGCATCCCGCCCGGTGGTTTAGGAGGTCCCCGTGAGCGCTTTCGAGTACGCCTCCAGCCAGATGGACTCATCGATCGAGGCACTCGTCAGCCTCCTTCGCATCCCCAGCATCAGCGCACTACCCGACCACGCCGCCGACACACGGCGCGCCGCCGAGGTCACCTCGGACCTGCTCCGTGACGCGGGCATGGAGAACGTGCACCTGGCGGAACCGGCGCAGGGCTACCCGGTGGTGCGGGGAGACTGGCTGGGAGCGCCCGGCAGGCCCACCCTCCTGCTCTATGGGCACTACGACGTACAGCCCCCGGACCCCCTCGACGAATGGACCTCGCCGCCTTTCGAGCCGGTGGTCGCCGACGGCCGCGTCACCGCCCGAGGGGCCAACGACAACAAGGGCCAGATGGTGGCGATCATCAAGGGCGTGGCGGCCGTAATGGGCGCCGGCGGCAGCCTGCCGGTAAACGTCAAGTTCGCCATCGAGGGCGAGGAGGAGTCAGGAGGCCGGGCCCTGCCCGACTACCTGCGCGACCACCGGGAGGAGATGGCGGGCGACGCCGTGTTCTGCGCCGACAGCCATTTCCCATCCCCAGGAACGCCGGCGGTGCTGACCGGCCTCCGAGGCCTGCTCTACCTGGAGGTGGAGGCGCAGGGGGCGGCGGTCGACTTGCATTCCGGCACCTATGGCGGCGCGGCGCCCAACCCCTTCAACGCCCTGGCCTGGATCATCGCCGGGCTCAAAGACCCCGCCGGCCGTGTCACCATCCCGGGGTTCTACGATCGCGTGGTGCCGCCGAATGATGCCGAGATGGAGTCATGGAAGCGGCTCGGTATCGACGAGGACCTGCTGCTGCGGGACGAGATCGGCAGCGACGCATTCTTCGGCGAAGCCGATTTCCCGGTGCTGTACAGGCTCTACGCAAGGCCGACCCTGGACGTGCACGGAATCCGAGGTGGGTTCACCGGCGAGGGCGCCAAGACCGTTATCCCGGCTCGGGCCACGGCCAAGATCTCGATGCGGCTGGTGCCGGACCAGGACCCGCGCGAGCTGCTGGAGGCCTTCCGGCGCCGGGTCGGCGAGCTGACCACGCCGGGGATCAAGGTCGCGATTCGTGAGATCAACGTGGACCCGCCGGTCAAGATCGGGACCGACGGCCCTGGGGTGCAGGCGGCGATCCGCGCCTTTCAGCGCGGGTTCGGCGCCACTCCGATGTTCATGCGCATGGGTGGGTCGATCCCGGTGATGACGGCCTTCCAGGAGGCGCTCGGAGTCGAGCTGGTGGCGGCGGGCTTCGGCCTGCCCGACGACCGGCTGCACTCTCCCAACGAGAAGTTCGACCTCGGCCAATTCGAAGGCGGCATCAAGACCACCGCGGCAATGCTCGAGGAGTTCGCCTAGAAAATCGACGGGTCGGGGATGATCCACGCCGGTGTCGGGCCGGCGTGGATTGCCTGGCTTGCGGCTAAGACCCCATCGCGGCAGAGATGTTCGAAAAGGCGTTCGAAATCTGGTTGCCGATAAGGATCAGAAGCACGATCACCACGATCGCGATCAGGACCAGGATCAGGGCGTACTCGACCATGCCCTGGCCGTCGGCCTCACGGAGCCGCTCGTTGACGGTATTGATGATGGAGAGGAATAAGTTCATGGGGATATCGTCCACCTCCTGGGGTCACCAGAATAAGCTGTGGCGGGCCCCCGTGCTTCTCCGGCTGTGCCGTCAGGGTGCCGATTAGGCGATGGTTAGGCGACGGGAACGGTGTCGGGCGGAGCCTCGGCTCTGAAGCGGCGCTCGAACCGGTAGCCGAACCCGGGCACGCTGACGATGTGCTGCGGCTGCTTGACGTCCGCTTCGATTTTCTTGCGAAGGCGACCCACGTGGGTGTCGACGGTGCGGGTCTCGACCTCGCCCACGTACCGCCAGACGTCCTGCAGCAGCCGCTCACGGCTGATCACCTGGCCCGCGTGGGAGGCGAAGTATTCCAGGAGCCGGTACTCCAGCGGACTGAGGCCAACCGAGTCTCCGTTCAGCGTCACCCGGTGCTCGGCGGAGTCGATCATGAGGTCGCCGAAGTGGAGGGGCTGGTTGATGATGGTGCCAACCCCGTGGCGTTTGATGAGGTCGGCCCGCCGGAGCTGGGTCGCCATCCGTGCCTCCAGCTCGCGGAGCTTGAAAGGCTTGATGAGGTAGTCGTCGGCCCCCCGATCCAGCGCCACCACCAGGTCCGCGGTGTCGCCGCGCGCGCTGATGATGATGATCGGGGTGAGCGGGTCGAAGGTTCGAACGGTGCGGCAGACTTCGAAGCCGCTGATGCCTGAAAGCATCAGGTCGAGCAGCATCAGGCTGGGACGTTCGTCACGGAACTGATCGATCGCCTCCTGACCGCTGGTGATCAGGGTGCTCTTGTAACCGAGCTGTGCGCAGAAGCTCTCGAGCACTCCGCCGATGTCTGGATCGTCCTCGACCACCAGGATGTTGACGCCCTCCAGGGAGGCGTTGGTCGTGGCTTCTTCGTTCACATGGCGCAGTGTAACAGCCGAGCCACAAATTGCCCACCCCGTGGGCGCTTTATTGGCCGACGCTGTCACAAGGAGATTCGCGGCGGGGCGAAGCAACACGGTTTACAGCCGGCCGCGACCCGAGAGCCAGAAGGACCCAGGCCCTAAACTGACCGCTTATGCCGCAGCGCTACGTCATCGTCGGAAACGGGATCGCGGGAACGACTTGTGCCGAGACTCTTCGGACCGAGGACCCGACCTGCACGGTGACGCTGGTGGGCCTGGAGCCATACCCGCTCTACAACCGGGTATCCCTGCCGAGATACATCAAGGGTCTACCTCGCGAGCGCGTGTTGTTGCGCACCGTCGAGGAGCACAAGGAGCGCGGCATCGACCTTCGCCTCGAACGAACCGCGACCAGCCTCGATACCGCCGGCAAGACTGTGCACTTCGACGACGGATCGGAGCTGCCCTACGACGCCTTGATGATCTGCACCGGTGGCCACCCAGAGCCGTACCCCGCCCCCGGCGCGGACCAGGTGCGGGAGCTGACCTACGCGTTCCAAACCCTCGACGACACCACCGCCATCATCGAGAAGTGCGACCAGTCGCATGATTCGGTGGTCATCGGTGGCAGCTTCATCGCCTACGAGCTCGCCGAGGGCTTCCGGCACCGCGGCCTCGACGTCACCTGGATCCAGCGCGGCCCCCGGTTCCTCCGCCGCGTCCTCGACGAGGAGGGCGGGCAGATGGTGGACTTCCTTGCCAAGGAGGCCGGGGTGGTCACCATCTACAACGATGAGGTGGAGTCGGTGGCGCCGCAGAACGGCCATATGACGGTGCGCACCTCCGGGGGCAAGGACATCCGCGCCGACATGCTCGGCTACGGCTTGGGCCTGACGATGTACACCGACTGGCTGGCCGGCACCGACATCAAGATCGACAAGGGCATCGTCGTCGACGAGTACCTCGAGACCTCGGTGCCATCGATCTTCGCCGGCGGCGACATCGCCCGCTTCCTGGACCTGATGCTCGACCGCCAGTACAACCAGATGGGGACCTGGGACAACGCCGAGGCCCACGGCAAGGTGGCGGCGCTAAACATGCTCGGTCGCCGGATCGAGTACCGAGAGGTGCCCACCTACACGACGTCGATGTTCAAATCGAACCTCGCCGTCATGGGAATCACCCCCGAGAACACCGGCGAGCTGGAATCCGTCACCCGTCTGGACCTGCCCAACCGCCTCTACCGCGCCCTCTTCTTCTACAAGGGCCGCATCGCCGGGGCGGTGCTCATCGGCACTCCCAAGGGTCGCAAGAAGCTGATCGAGATGATGGTCGCGGGCCAGGAGGTCCCCGCCGACAAGCGCGAGGCGCTGCTCGACCCCGCGAACCTCATCGACTAACCGACCTCAGCCCGGACCAGTACTTGGCCCGGTGGCGACTAGCGCCTCGGCGAATCGGGTGGCTTCGACCCCGCGGGGAAGTCCGGGATGACGATCCCGATCTCGTCGGGACGCGCCGGTGGGATCTCAACTGGCGGGTCGAGCTCGCTCGGTGCGGCTGGAGCCGGCTCCGGCAGTTCCGGCACCGGGGAGCCGGCGGGGTGCGGGACCGGCGCATCCTTGGGCGCGTGGTACATGGCGACCGCTCCCCTGCCATCCCCCGACGTCAGGTCAACGGAGGCGCCCTTCTCCGGCTTGCGGCGGCGACGCCGTCGCCGGAGCTCGATCAGCACCGCCACCGCCACAAAGGCCACCAGCGCCAGCGTGGCCACCGCCACCTCCCGAAGCTGTTCGGCGGTCAGCCCCTCGGCGATCAGTGTCGTTGTCGGCGCTGCCAAGATCACTCCGGTCCAGCGTACACTTCGCGATCGACTGACCCAGCGGCTGTTCCACCGATACCGGCCGCAGGTTGTAGTTGCATTGTTCTAGAATATCTTCACTAAAACTGTGGCACGCCCAAACCGGTTCAGCCGTGAGGAGCTCGTCGACGCTGCGATATCGATTGCCGCCGGAGCCGGCCCGGCCGGCCTTACGATGACGGCGGTGGCCGCGGCGGCTGATGCGCCAACCGGGTCCCTTTACCACCGGTTCGCGTCCCGAGACGAGCTGCTGGCGGAGGCCTGGATTCGGGCCATGGGTTCGTTCCAGGAAGGGTTCCTGCAGGCGCTGGCCGTGGACACCCGGCCGCCAGGCTTGGCCGCCTCCCTCTTCCCGATCGAGTGGGCCCGAGGCAACCTGAGTGCAGCTCGGATCCTCGTCCTCCACCGCCGGCAGGAATTCATGGCCGGCGAGATCCCCGCCCCCCTGCGCGAGACCGCGGCAACCCAGGCTTCAGACCTCGACCGCGCCATCGCGGGGTTCGCGCTGTCGGCATGGGGAAACAGCGGGCTGGCCGCCAAGGATCGAGCCCTTTTCCTCACCCTCGACCTGCCCAACGCGGCGATGCGCCGCTACCTCGCCGCGGGCATCACTCCACCAGTCTCGGTTGACGCGCTGGTGGCCGAAGCGGTGTCGGCGCTTTCGACGGCCGCCGGAAGGCCGGACTAAACTCAAGCCCGCGCCAGTTGCATTGAGAAGAACAACAGTCCTGGGAGAGCAACGTTGGAAGAAGCTGTCATCTTAAGCGCCGTCCGCACGCCGGTTGGGACCTTCAAGGGGTCGTTCGCGGACGTGCCCGCGACCGAGCTCGGCAAGGTGGCGGTAGCGGAAGCTCTGCAGCGCGCGGGAGTGCCGGGCGACAAGCTCGACGAGGTGCTCCTTGGCTGCGTGCTGACCGCGGGGCAGGGTATGAACCCGGCCCGGCAAGCGGCGATCTACGCCGGCATCCCGGACAGCGTTCCCGCGACCAGCATCAACAAGGTCTGCGGATCGGGGCTGAAGACGGTGGCGCTTGCGGCCCAGGCGATTCGGGCCGGCGACGCGGAGCTGCTGGTGGCGGGCGGCCTGGAGAACATGAGCCGCGCCCCCTATCTGCTGCAGAAGGCACGGACCGGCTACAAGATGGGCAACGCCGAGCTGGTCGACGAGATGATCCTGGACGGACTCTGGGACGCCTTCGACAACTGCCACATGGGCATCACCGCCGAGAACGTGGCCAAGGAGTTCGAGGTCTCGCGGCAGGACCAGGACGAGTTCGCGGCCAGGTCCCAGCGGCTGGCCGGGGAGGCGATAAGCTCGGGCGCCTTCAAACGAGAGATCGTGCCGGTGACTGTGAAGGGTCGCAAGGGCGACACCGTGGTGGACACCGATGAGCACCCCCGGCCGAACACCACCGTCGAGGGGTTGGCGGCGCTGCGTCCCGCCTTCGACAAGGATGGCGGGGTGACGGCCGGCAACGCGTCCGGGATCAATGACGGCGCCGCCGCGGTGGTCGTCGCCAGCGCCTCCCGCGCCGAGGCCGAGGGCTGGAAGCCGATCGCCAGGATCCGTGGCTACGCATCGGTTGGAGTGGCGCCCAGGATCATGGGCATCGGGCCTGCCCCGGCCACCCGCGCCGTCCTCAAGAAGACAGGCATGCAGCTGTCCGACATCGACCTATTCGAGCTGAACGAGGCCTTTGCGGCGCAGTCCGTGGCGGTCGCCCGGGAGCTGGCGATCCCAGACGACAAGCTCAACATCCGCGGCGGCGCGATCGCCATCGGCCACCCCATCGGGGCCAGCGGGGCTCGCATCCTGACCACCCTTATCCACGCGCTGCAGGACAAGGATCTCAGCACCGGCCTGGCGGCGCTTTGCATCGGCGGCGGCCAGGGAATCGCGATGGTGGTAGAGCGAATGAACTGACGGCGCCGCCGCCCGGCACTCTGCCGGCCGGCGCCGCTACTGCCCTAGGTGGGCACTCCGCTCGACCTGCCGGATCGAACGTCCGCCGGTCGATACAATAGCCAGCGTTTGTCAGCCAACCGCGGAGGGTTCGGTTTGCCACGGGCGATGATCCTGGGTCTGTTCAGCTTCCTCCTGGCGGCCTGCGCCGGGGCCGCCGAGCCGCTGACCCAGGTGGGTCCGCTCACGGGCGATCCGACGGTGTCGGTCGCGCTGGTCTCGATCCAGGGATCGGCGGTCACCGTCAAGATCACCTCGACCCATTTCACGGTCGTTCCAGCCGCGGCAGCCACTACTCCGCACAAGTTCGGCGAGGGCCACTATCACCTGTTCCTCGATGTCGCCCCGACGGCGCCGGGAGAGGTGATCCCGAAGACCGACAAGATCTTCCACACCGCGGACAGCCTCTTCACCATGCCGAACGTGCCCAACGGCCATCACAAGCTCTGGGTGGTGCTCGGTTACAGCGACCACACCCCCTACCAGCACCTCGACGTGGTCAGCTCCTCACCGCAGGGCGCGATCGCGTTGCTGCAGTTCGACGTGACGGGCAGCAACTACACCGCCCCCGTGGCGGTCCCGTCGCCGAGCCCCTCACAAACCACCGCGATCGGCCCCACAGCGACCCCCTCGGCGGCATCGGGGACCGCGGCGATCACCATCAAGGTCGACTTCGACGCCACCAACTCGGGGAAGTACACGCCTTCCTCCGCCGGCGTCAAGGCGGGCGAGACTGTCAAGTGGACGATCACCGACACGCAGAACGCGCCCCATACGATCACGTCGGATGATGGCAGCACCTTCGACTCCGGGTCCAAGAACACCGGTGAGACCTTCAGCTTCACGTTCACCAAGGCGGGGACGTACGCCTACCACTGCACGTTCCACGCCAACATGCTGGGGACCATCACCGTCAGTTAGCTCGGGCCGACCCCCGAATTAGGTCGGCGCCGGAACGGAGGGCCGATTCGGCGGCTATTCGGTCTTCCGGGGCCTCAGGAACGAGGCTCCGATGAGCGCCGCGACGGCGGCAGCCCAGAACGCCAGGGCGTGATAGGAGACGGCGTGGGTCGACGTATGGGGGCTGACCTGGTAGTAGACGCCGATGACGGCGAGGACCACGGCCAACACGATCGCGCCGATCATGGCCAGGGGGCTTCGGAGGTTATCCATCGGTTCTCCTTGTGTGGTGCTGGTCAGCGGGTGGCGTAGAGGCCGATCAAGCCTAGGGCAACGCAGTAGATCGCAAATGGATCAAGCCGCCCCGAACGAAAATACCTGAGCAGGAACCGGGCGCTGATGTAGGCAGTAATCCCCGCCGCCACCGCGCCCGCGAAATAGACCTCCAGCGGGCCGCCGGCGGTGAACAGTGTGGGCACCTCGAGCACACCGGCCGCCAGGATCACGGGCGTCGCCAGCAGGAATGACAAGCGGGCCGCCGAATAGTGCCGCAGGCCCGCGACCAGCCCAGCGGTGATCGTTGAGCCGGAACGTGAGATGCCCGGGAACAAGGCCAGCGCCTGGGTGGCCCCCACGATGGTGGCCGCGACAAAGCCCAGATCGCCCTCGGTACCGAACGACGCCTCCCTCTCTTCGCCGCCTTTGCCGGAGCGGCGCTCGTCGCGGCGTCGCAGCACTTCGCCCAGTCCCATGATCCCGCCGTTGGCGACCAGGAAGGCGGCCGCGATCCTGGGGGTGGCGAACAGTCGCTTCAGGTCGCTTTCGAAGAAGACCCCGAGGAAGCCGGTGGGGATGGTGCCGACAAACAGCAGCATGGCCAGACGCTCGTTGGGATCCTCTCCCAGCCGGCCCCGGTAGACGGCTCGGAAGAACCCCATCACGATTGCCAGCCACTCGCGGCGGAAGATCACGATCAAGGCGGTGGCGGTGCCAAGGTGGAGGAGCACCACGAAGGGCACGAAGCTGGGATCGCTCTGGTTGAGGTTCCAGCCCAGCAGGCGGGGCAGAAGCACCGTATGTCCGAGGCTGCTCACGGGAAACAGCTCGGTGGCACCCTGCAGCAACCCCAGGAACAGTGCCTGCCACAAGCTCATGGTCGGCAAACCTAACACAGGGCTGAACTGACGAAATCGGGCTCCAAATTAGGCCTCGTCGGTAGAATCCCTGCCGTGACCGAGAGCAAGGAGAGGTGTGGGGGCCAACACGTTTCAGGCGCCGCTCGGCGCCAGTTCAGCATGCCCGGATCGCAACCGCAATGGGCCCCCGACCGCCTCGCCGACATCCGGCACATCGTGCTGGAGCTGACGGTGGTACCGGAGAAGGCGCAGCTGCGGGGCACCGTCACCCACCACGTCACCCCGATCGGCGAGCCGCTGACCCGGCTCCCCTTCAATCTCGAGGAGCTCACCGTCGACGCCGTCAAGGTCGGCGGCCGCGAAACTCGGTTCCACCACGAGGGTGGCGTGCTCGAGGTCTTTCTCAGTCCCGCGCTGCAACCCGGCCGCGAGGTGCCGATCTCAATCACCTACCACGGCTCGCCCCGCACCGGCCTGAATTTCACCGCCCCGGACAAAAACTACCCGACGCGGCCGTACACGGCGTGGTCCCAGGGCCAGGACCAGTACTCCCGCTACTGGTGGCCGAGTCACGACTTCCCCAATCAGCGATCCACCACCGAGATGGTGGTAACCGCCCCGGGCAAGTTCGAGGTCGTCTCCAACGGCCGCCTGATCTCGGTCAGCAAGAACCGCGACATGCGCATCTGGCACTGGCTCCAGGAGGTGCCGCACGTCTCCTACCTGGTCTCGCTGGTGGTAGGCGAGTTCGACCACTGGTCTGAAGAGGTTGACGGTCTTCCCCTGGAGTACTACGTTCCCGTGGGCCGCCGGAAGGATGGCGAGCGCAGCTTCGCCAACACCGCCGAGATGGTCAAATGCCTGGCCAGTTTCACCGGCCAGCCTTATCCATATGTGAAATACGCCCAGGTGGCGGTGCCGGACTTCACCTGGGGCGGGATGGAGAACACGTCGGCGACAACACTGACCGATTTCGCGCTCCAGGACGAGCGGTCGGTCCTGGACTACGACTTCGATTCACTGATCTCGCACGAGCTCGCCCACCAATGGTTCGGGGACCTGCTGACCTGCCGCGAGTGGGCCCATGCGTGGCTGAACGAGGGCTTTGCCAGCTACTGCGAGTACGTCTGGGCGGAGTGGTACCTGGGCGAGGACGAGGCCCAACAGCTCCGGCTCCAGGACCTGGCCGTCTACCTCGCCGAGGACGGCGAGTATCGCCGCCCGCTGGTGTGGCGGAAGTACCACGACCCGGTCGAGCTTTTCGACGTCCACCTCTACGAGAAGGGCGCATGGGTTCTCTGGATGCTGCGCAACGTTGTCGGTGACGACATCTTCAAACGCGCGATCCAGGCCTATGTGGCCCGGCACCGCGAGGGGCTGGTCACGACTCCGGACCTGCTCCGAGTTTTCGAAGACGTCAGCGGTAAGACGTTGGGCTGGTTCTTCGACCAGTGGGTATACGGCGGCGGCTACCCCGAATTCGAGGTCAGCTACACCTGGGACGAGGACGCCGGGGCGGCGCGGGTGGCGGTCAAGCAGACCCAGAAGGTGGAGGGTGACACGCACCTGTTCCGGATGCCGGTTCAGGTGGCCTTTGGTCAGCCCGCACGCAAGCAGCCGGTGGTCGAGACGATCCAGGTCGGCGCCCGTGGCGAGGCAGAGGATGGGTTCTCGGTCAGCCTTACCAAGCGCCCCACCTGGGTGCGCTTCGATTACGAGAACAAGGTCCTCAAGACGCTCAAATTCGATCGTCCCGAGGAGCTGTTGCTCAACCAGCTGCACGAAGATGAGATGAGCGGCAGGGTTGAGGCGGCCCTGGCGTTGGGGCGCAAGGCGACCCCCTCTGGGGTGGCGGCGTTGATCGAATCCATGCGCAAGGACCTGTTCTGGGGGGTCCAAGCTGCCGCTGCCCGCGCCCTCGGCGAGGCGCGGACGCCGGCCGCACGCACCGCCTTGATCGAGGCCCTGGACCACACCGAGCCGCGGGTTCGCGCGGCCGCGGCCCGCGCGCTGGGCGGCTGGCAGGGCGACGACGAGGTGGGCCGTGCCCTGGCAACCGTGATCCAGAAAGATCGCTCCTACCTGGCGGCCGCCGGGGCTGCTGCCGCGCTCGGCCGCACCCGGGCCCGCAACGCCGCCACCGAGTTGAAGAAGGCGCTCCAGCGCGACTCCCAGCGAGAGCAGATCCGGCAGGGGGCCCTGGCCGGGCTGGCAGCCCTCAAGGATGAGCGCCAGCTCCCCGCCATCCTCGACGCCGCCAAGCCCGGGCTCCACCAGCGCGTGCGATCGACGGCCCTGGCGCGCGCCGCCGACCTCGCCGTCAACCTGCCCCAGGAGCAGCGCCTCCCGGTCCGCGAGGCAGCCGAGGAGACGCTCCGCGATCCGCTGTACTTCCCCCGCCGCGGCGCCATCGAGGCCCTCCGTCGATTGGGTGACGCCGGCGCCATCGGGGCCCTTGAGGCCGCCGTCGCGCGGGACGTCGAAGGAGCCGTCCGCAGCGAAGCCCGTGTCGCGATCGAGAGCCTGCGCGCCGGCCGGACCTCGGAAGAGGCGCTGAACAACCTCCGCGACGAGGTCGACGCCCTGCGACGATCGGGGGAAGAGCTGCGCTCCCGCCTCGAGAAGCTGGAGCCGGCGCCCAAACCCGCCGCCAGGGCGGCGGCCGCCAGCCGCGCCAAACCGGCGGCAGCGGCGCGCACCTCGGCCAAGCCGCCCGTCCGCGGCGCAAGCAAAGCCCCAGCCCCCGCCAGGAAGAGAAAGTGACCGGCGCCGAACGATTCCTCGCAGCCTGCAGGCTCGAGGAGGTCGACGCCACCCCCGTCTGGTTCATGCGCCAGGCCGGCCGCTGCCTGGCCGAATACCGAGAGCTTCGAGAGCGATATGACATCCTGACGATGGCGCGAACCCCCGAGCTGTGCGCCCAGGTGACACTGATGCCAGTCAGCACTTTCGGCGTCGACGCCGCCGTCCTCTACGCCGACATCATGCTTCCCCTGGAAGGCATGGGCGTTCCGTTCTCGATCGACCCGGGGATCGGTCCCATCATCCACCAGCCGGTGCGCGACGCCGCCGCCGTCGATCGCCTTCGGATCATCGACGCCGAGGACGCTACCCCTTTCCTCTTCGAGACGATCCGCAACCTGCGCCGCGAGCTGGACGGCAAGACGGCTCTGATCGGATTCGCCGGGGCGCCCTTCACGGTGGCGTCGTACCTGATCGAGGGCCGGCCGAGCAAGGACTTCGGCCTCTCCAAGGGCATGATGTTCGGCGAGCCGGAGACCTGGCGCCGCCTTATGGAGACTTTGACCGAGGTCACCATTCGCTACCTCACGGCCCAGGTCGAGGCCGGCGTCCAGGTGGTCCAGCTGTTCGACTCCTGGATGGGCTCGCTGGGACGCCGCGAATACGAGGAGTACGTCCTGCCCTACAGCCGGCAGATCTTCACCACGATCAACCGCCTCGAGGTGCCCACCATCCATTTCGGCACCGGCACCGCAGGCTTGCTGGAGCAGATGAGCTCAGCCGGCAGCTCGACGGTGAGCGTCGACTGGAGGATCCCGCTGGACGAGGCGTGGGACAGAATCGGCCACGACCGGGGCATCCAGGGCAACCTCGACCCGGCGGTGTTGATGGCGCCGTGGGAAGTGGTCGAGCGCGAATCGCGACGAGTCCTCGACTTCGCCGGCGGAAGGCCGGGCCACATCTTCAATCTCGGTCATGGGGTGCTGGCCGATACCCCGCCAGGCCACCTGACCCGGCTGGTGGAGATGGTCCACACCGTGACCGAGAGGGCACCCGCGACCGCGTGAGCACGGCGGCGCCGGTCGGCGTGCTGTTGATGACCTACGGGTCGGCCGCCATTGCCGAAGAGGTCCCCGCCTACCTGGCCAGTGTTCGCGGGGGGCGAGCCGCGGAGCCCGAGCTGATCGAAGAGTTCCAGCGCCGCTACCGGCTGATCGGGTTCTCGCCACTGGTGCGTATCACGCAGGCGCAGGCGCAGGCGCTCCAGGAGTTGCTCGACCAGGAGCACGGCCGGGGCCGCTACAGGGTCGAGGTCGGGATGCTGCACTCGGAGCCACGGATCGAACCGGCATTCCAGCGTTTCGCCGCCGCCGGAGTGACACGAGTGGTCGGCATTGTCCTTTCACCGCAGTGGTCCCCGATCATCATGGGCGGCTATACCAGGGCGGTTGAGGCAGCCTCGCACCACCTGGGCGCCGCCGCGGAGGTGAACGTGGCCGGACCCTGGCACCTGCTGCCGGAGTTCATCGGGGCGCTCTCCGACCGGGTGCTGGAGGCGCTGGCCCTCTTCCCCGCCGATCGGCGCGACCAGGTGCCCGTGATCCTGACCGCCCACAGCCTGCCCAAACAGGTTGTCGATCGCGAGCCTGATTACCTGCGTCAGCTGATGGCCACCGTCGACGCCGTGGTCGAGCGCTCAGGGCTGGCCCCGGGGCGCTGGCAGTTCGCGTACCAGAGCGCGGGCCACTCACCCGAGGAGTGGCTAAAGCCGGATCTCAAGGACCTCTTCCCGGACCTTGTCGCCGCCGGCCACGACCAGGTGCTGGTGGTCCCGGTGCAGTTCCTCGCCGACCACCTCGAGATCCTCTACGACATCGACGTCGCCGCCCGCGAGGAGGCAGAGGAGGCCGGCATCGCCTTCAACCGCATCGAGTTGATGAACACCTCGCCGGCCTTCATCCGAGCGCTCGGCGCGCTTGTGACCCGGGAGCTGGAACTCAGCTCCTCGCCGGCCTCTTAGGCCGCCTGACCCCAAGCGTCACCAACAGCGGCGGCGGCTTCCAGCGCAAGCCGCGGTCGGATGACCATGGCGCGATCGGCGCTTCGGTGATCCCCGCAAGGAAGAGCAGCACAGCGTCGTAGTTGACCCGCCAGCCGGCGTAGTCCCTCCAGGCCTGGTCTTTGTCGGCCCGCATCGGCAGCCCGGCGTCGGCCAGCTCATCCCACAGGACGTCGAACTCAGAGCGATCGATCGAGATCGGATCGTCCGGCTTGGGGTTGCGGTTGTACGGGTAGTTGAAGAAGTCGGCGATCCGTTGCAGCGCCACATATCCGCCGCGAATGCAGAGCTGGCAGTCAGCCGATTTGGGGACGTCAAGGCTGGACGCGTACATCGCCGCGCTGTCGAGCACGCAGCCGGCGGCGGTGATCCATGACCTTTCCGGCACCGGCGACCGAAAGAAGACGAGAGCCGCAATCGAGGTGTGGGATTCCTCGATGTCGGCGAACCACAGGCGCCACGAGACCCACAGCTCGTCGAGGCGCTCCAGCCCACCGATCCGGTGATGGCGCCGGAGCAGGTCCGACGCCGAGGGTGGGGTGCCGCCGAGGGCCTCCAGCATCGCCACCACCGTCTCACGCCGCGAGAACGCGGCGTAGATGGTTGGCAGGTAGCTGATGAAGAGCGCCACCAGCCCCAGGCCAATGGCGGCCTCGAGGAAGCTCAACATGATGGCGCTGAACCGCGGCGGCCGGTCGAACCCAAGCGTGAAGAGAGACGAGCCGCTGGTGACCAGGGCATCCCGTGGCGACTGACCGAGCCCGAAGTACATGGCGCTGAACGCGGCCGTGATCAGGATCAGCCAGGCCACCGGGAGGCCGATCAGGGTGATTGGCGCCTGCATCGCAAACACGTTGTCGCGATCGAGGTAGTCGCGGGTCGCAGGCGCGACCCGATCGAGAACGTATCGGACGACGACGAACACAAAACGCGAGATTCGGACGTTGGCGGCGCGCGGCAGGACGAAGGTCTTGATGGCGGAGATCACGGTGGCGCCAACCACAAACATGCCGGCGGCAAAGGCGAGCACGCGCGCGATCTGGAGCAATACGGTCACCGCACCAGCCTAATCGGGCCTGGCACCGTCGAGCGTGGCGGGCGACGGTCGAAATCGGCGCCGGGTCTTGTTTTCTGTTTACAATCAAGGCCGCATGCGGGGAAGCGGGATGGGGGCCCGTAAGCTTCGGGTCCGGCTGTCGATCGCGGGGGTTGCTGTGTTCAGCCTCCTTTCCGGCGCGTCCATCGCCGCCGCCGACGCTCCCAGCTACCGCGCCAATGACTACGGCAACGTGCTCAACATCCTGCCGCCAGGAGCCGCCGGCAACGCCAATGCGGTGCAGGCCGCGCCCTGGCTTCCGGTACCGGGCAACCCCCTGCCGCGGACCTACCCGGCGCATTTCCACGACCAGTACGACATGTACCAGAACCTGCTCTACGGGTTCGGCAGCCTCCAAGACAGCGGCCTGTCGACCTACTACAAGGACGCCTCCTTCGGCATCCAAGCGCAGGACATCGCCAGCACCGAATCACCCGCCGGCGCACCCGGCAACGTGACCATCTACCGCGACAAACAGTTCGGCGTGCCCCACATCTACGGGGACAGCACCAACTCGATGGCGTACGGCGCCGGCTACGCCACCGGCGAGGACCGGCTGTTCATGATCGACGTGCTGCGGCACTACGGCCGTGGTCACCTCAGCGAGCTGGTGGGGCCGTCGTGCGGCATCGAGCGGATGGACCATGACCAGCTGCAGCTGACCGGCTACACGCAGCAGGACAAGCAGAACCAGCTCGCCTATATCGACACCCTGGGCCCGCTCGGCCACGAAGGTCGCCAGATGATCCACGCATACGTGGCGGGCATCAACCAGTTCATCGCCGACGCCACCGCCAACCCGTCGCTGCTGCCGGTCGAATACCCGGTGGCCACGGGCGGACTGCCCACCACCTGGCAGGACAGCGACATCATCGACATCGCCTCGCTGGTGGGCGGCATCTTCGGCAAGGGTGGCGGCGAGGAGGTTGCCAGCGGCAGGTTGCTGCAGTACCTGCAAACGAAGTTCCCGGGCAACGGCGGGCAGGACGCCTACCAGATGTTCCAGGACTTCCACGAGGTCAACGACCCCAACGCCCCGACCGTGGTTCCCGACCAATTCCCATACGAGCCGCAATCTGCCAAGAGCAGCCTCAACGCCTTCACCGACCCGGCGGCTGCGGTTGTCGACCCGACCACCAGCACCACCAGCGGCTGCGGTGGACTGGTCAGCTTCCTGCAGAACTTCAGCCTCCCCAACGTCATGAGCAACGCGCTGCTGGTGGACGCCAAGCACAGTGCCTCGGGGCGGCCGATCGCGGTGATGGGCCCGCAGGTCGGCTACTTCGCGCCCCAGATCCTGCAGGAGATCGACCTCCACGCTCCCGACTACGACGCCAGGGGAGCGTCGTTCCCGGGGACGTCGTTCATCGTCGAGCTCGGCCGCGGCCAGGACTACGCGTGGTCGGCGACCTCCGCCGACACCGACGTGGTCGACCAGCGCCTCGAGCTGATGTGCCCGACGCCGGCCGCCGACACCGACCCCAAGGCCAGGTACTACACGCTCAACGGCCAGTGCGTGAAGATGGACTACCACGACGACTCGGAGCAGGCGCCGCCCAAGCCGGGCGGCACCGGGATCGCGCCGCTGCCGGACCTGACCATCCACCACGACATCTACCGCACCAACGCGGCGGACCCGATCCAGGGCGTGGTCCTTGGCTTCACCAAGTCGCCGGCCGCAGGCCAGACGCCGGCGCACGACGTGGCCATCGTCACCCAACGCAGCACCTACGGCCACGAGCTCGACTCCGCCGAAGGCTTCCTGCACTGGCAGCATCCATCACTCACGTACGACGCGGCATCGTGGATGAAGGGCGCGGAGAAGATCGGCTACACCTTCAACTGGTTCTACATCGACAACAAGGACATCGCCTACCACGTCAGCGGCAACGACCCCAGCCGTCCCACCAATTACGACGCCAACCTGCCGACCTGGGGCGACGGCAGCACCGAGTGGCAGGGCTTCCTGCCCAACGCCGGCCACCCCCAGGCGATCAACCCCAAGCAGGGATTCCTGACCTCCTGGAACAACAAGCCGGCGCCCAGCTTTGGCGCCTCGGACGCCACCTACGGCTTCGGCCCGGTATTTCGCCAGCAGACACTGGCCGACAACATCCGCAAGCAGTTCGCCGCCACCGACAACCACATGACCCGCGCCAACCTGGTCCAGGCGATGGAGGACGCCGCATCCGTCGATCTCACCGCGGCGCGGGTGGTGCCAGAGCTGGACAAGTACCTCGCCTTCATCAACGCCTCGGGCAGCCTCGGCGCCGGCGAGCGGCAGATGCTCGCCGACCTGGAGTCATGGGTCGCCGGCGGATCGCACCGGATCAGGGCCAAGCACGGCGACACCCAGTACGCCTATCCGCCTGGGCCCGCGATCATGGATGAGCTCGAGCCGCATCTGATCGAGGCCGTCTTCAACCATGTCTTCTGCGCCGATCCGAGCAACTGCACGGCGGCAGAGGTCTACTCGGTCAACGATCTCGCCGCGGGCTACCGCCTGCACCCGATGGGCTGGACCGACCTGCCCAGTGGGCGGGGTGGCAGCTCCTACGACGGCGGCTGGGAAGGCTACATGGTCAAGGTGCTGCGGCAGCTCCGCGTCCTGGCAGGCGACCCTTCCGCGACCCCGATGCAGCAGCCGTTCTCGAACGCGATGATGGCCAATGTGTGTGGGGCGGGCGGCCAGGCCGACTGCGCCACGGGCCTGCTCAAAGCGATCCACGACACCTATACCGCCGACGTGGCCGCCAACGGCGGCAACACCGATCCCGACAAGTGGACGATCGACGAGAACCAGTCCAAGTGCTCCACATGCAAGCAGCAGATCCCCGCCTACGACGACATCAGCTCGTCGACGATCGGCCTGGTCTCGCAGCCTGACATGGACTGGCAGAACCGGCCGACCTTCCAGCAGGTGGTCGACTTCCCGTCGCATCGCCCGCGATCCGGCGAACAGGCCCGGGTAACGGCGAGCGGGACCCTGGCGCTGGCGGCGGAGGGCGGACTGCCCTTCACCAGCCGGGGCGGGAGCAGCGGCGTTGGCGCCTGGCTGCTGACAGCCGTGGCTGTTTCAGCCCTCGCCGTGGGCCTCGCCCTGCGGCGCCGGCGGGAGAGCTAAGGGCTCCTCAGCCGTTACGCGCCGCCAGCGGGACGGCGCCGGCTCGCTGCTGACGGGAAGCAGCGGTAGCCGCAGCTCGGGCGGCGTCGCGCACGCTGCCGCGCTTGGGCACCGACCTCACCGCCCGCTTCGGCGCGGCGCCCGCGGGCAGCCGCACTATCCCTGCCGGCTCCGGCGCCTTGGGCGCCCGCTTGGGTCTCTTGCGGGCTGCCTTCCGTCGGGTTGTGGCGTCGGCGGCCGCGGCGGGCGCCGGATGGGCGACAGGCTTCGGCGGACGTAGCCCGGCAGCCCGCTCCAGGTTCTCCACGCCGGTCTCGATCGCGCCGGCGACTACATCAAGGTCGGGAAGGCCAGCGTAGTCGCCAACGACGCCGAAGTACATCCCGCCGTTGTAGCTCGCGACGCAGACCACCAGCCCCAGGTTGGCCACCACCGGCAGCAGCGGATAGGCCTCGAGCAGGAGCGCCCCTCCGGCGTAGACCGGCTGCTGCACCCCGGGGACGTTTGAGAAGACCAGGTTGACGAAGCGCTGGCCGGTGAAAGGAGTGTGGCCGGCCAGGGCATGCAGGGCGGGCGGGGCCAGGGAGGTCAGACCCAGAAGCTGGTCCGCGGCGACCGACTGCCTGGCCTCCTTGAGGCCGGTCATGTCATGGGTGACCACCTCCAGCCGGCGTCGGGCCGGCATCCGGCCCACGGGCATGTCGATGAACATCGCCGAGACCTTGTTGCCCGGTCCTTTGTCGGCATCGTCGCGCACCGACACCGGGACCATGATCCGGTATTTCAGGTCGTCCGGCACCGCCTGGCCCCGTGATACCAGGAAGGTATGGATCGCCTCGCCCATGGCCGCCAGGGCAACGTCGTTGACGGTTCCGCCGAGACGGTTCTTGATCGCCTTGAATCGATCCAGCGAGACCGACGCCAGCTCGACCCGGCGCGGCCCGCCCACCCGGACGTTCAGTGGTCCGCCGGGGACCGGCTTGAGCATCCCCAGCAGCTCGCGCAGCTGGGTCGCCTTGAGGGCCTGCGACGCCAGTTCGCGCGGTGCGCGCCGGATCGCTTTTGGAAGTAAGCCGGCCGCGCCCAGCAGACCGCCTGCCAGCTCCCTGGCGGCGTCCCCAACCAGCTCCCTCGGGCTCCGCAGCGGTGGCGGCCGGAACGCCTCCGCGGGCGCCACCCCATCACCACTGGCGGGGTCGAGGTCGTGGATGATCAAGGCGAGGTCAACCGCGGCGATGCCGTCGACCATGGCGTGGTGGGTCTTGTGGTAGACGGCCACTCGGCCCCCGGAGAGGCCCTCGATGATGTACATCTCCCAGAGCGGCCGGCTGCGATCAAGGACCCGGGAGTGGAGGCGGCCGACCACGTCTAGCAGCTCCCGCATCCCGCCGGGTCGCGGTACAGCCAGCCGCCGCAGGTGGTAGCCGAGGTCGAAATCGGGGTCGTCGACCCAGACTGGATGCCCTAATGCGAGCGGCACTTCCTGGATTCGCTGACGGTACCGCGGGACCATGTGGAGGCGTTCCTCGACGGTCTTGAACAGGCCCATAACCCCCGGGCGACCGTCCACTTCGGGGCGTTCCTTGTAGATGTACAAGGCGCCTACGTGGAATGGTTGGCGGGGGGTTTCGAAGTTGAGGAAAGCAGCGTCGAGCGCACTCAGGCGTTGCGTCGTCAAGCTGCAAGCTTACGCTTCGGGACGCGACGGGTTTACGTACGGTTTACCAGCGCAGATCCCAGTCGTGGAACTCGTCGCGAAAGGCGTCCCAGGCGACGTCGACACGGCTTACGTCGGCGACCGGGTGGCCGCCGTGCAGCTCTTGCAGAAATGCCTCCAGCTCATCACGCGGACCCTCGGCTTCGATCTCGACGGTCCCATCGGAGCTGTTGCGGACGTAGCCCTTGAGCCGGTGGCGGACGGCCACCCGCGACACAAAGTCGCGATACCCCACCCCCTGGACCCATCCGCTGACCACCGCGCGCAGGCGCGCCTTCGCCGTCGATTCCACGAGCAGAGTCTGCACCGCCCAACCCGAGGGCGGCGCTCCGCTTATCCTTGCGGATTCAGACCATTCGAGGAGATATGTCCGAGCAGTACGACGTGATCGTCATCGGTTCCGGCAGCGGCGGCGGTGTAGTCGCCAGCCGGCTCAGCGAAGACCCGGGCCTGCGGGTCCTCCTGCTCGAGGCGGGTCCCGACCTGGTCGATGACATCCCCGATGACATCTTGCACGTCCGCCTTGGCAGCGGCGTCGCCGGCTTCGACTGGAACTACAACGATCCAGGGCTGGGGCTCGACCTGGCGCGGGGCAAGGTCGTCGGTGGGAGCAGCGCTGTCAACGCCACTGTGGCCCTCCGAGGCCAGCCGCAGGACTACGACCGCTGGGAGGAGCTCGGCGCCCGAGGCTGGGACTGGGCCTCGTGCCTGCCGTACTTCAAGCGCATGGAACACGACGTCGACTTCGGCGACCAGGCTTACCACGGACAGTCCGGGCCGATCACCGTCAGCCGTCAGCTGCCGCTGCGGCCCGCGGAGCAGCTCTTCGTGGCCGCCTGCCGGGAGCTCGGCCACGACGCCGTGGCCGACCAGAACCAGCCCGGCGCCGTGGGGGTAGGACCGCTGCCCCGGAACATCGTTGAGGGCGTGCGCCAGAGCGTGCTGCTGACGTACATCAAGGCAGCCCGGTCGCGTCCCAATTTCGAGCTGCGTGCCGGCACCCTGGTCGACCATGTCCTGGTCGAGGACGGCAGCGCCCGTGGGGTGGTCCTTGCCGGGGGCGAGGAGGTGAGGTCGCGGCGGGTGGTGGTGGCGGCCGGCGCCTACAACTCGCCGGCTCTGCTCCTCCGCTCTGGGATCGGGCCATCAGGAGATGTCCTGGCGGCCGGCCTCGACCCGGTCCATCACCTGGCCGGGGTGGGATCCAACTTGATGGACCACCCAGTGACTCTGGTCACCTTGCAGATGGACTACCCCGCCGACCACCAGACGATGCGGATGGCGGCCATGGTCAAGACGCGCAGCCGCGACGACCTCGAGCTGGACGACCTCAAGATCTCCTTCTACCCGGGCGAGCTGTTCAACATGGAGGGCTTGACTGGACTGTTCATCGAGGTCAACGCGGTGGAGTCGCGGGGGACAGTGGGCATCGACAGCGCCGACCCTGCCGCCAGGCCGCTGATCAAGCATCGCCACCTTGCCTGCGAGAGCGATGTGGCGCTGATGATGGCCGGGGTCCGGCAGAGCGCCGCCATCGTCGAGGTGCTGGCTCACAGCACCGCGTGTGAGATGCTGCTTCCCGATCCGGCGACAGTCGCCGACGACGCCCTGCTGCGGGACCACGTGATGAACTTCCACGGCACCGGATATCACCCCTCGGGAACGTGCCGAATGGGCGCCGCCGACGATGAGATGGCGGTTGTGGACCATCGCCTACGGGTCCGAGGGATCGGCGGTCTCTATGTCGTCGACGCCTCGGTGATGCCGGACATTCCGCGCTGCAACATCAACCTGCCGACGATGATGATCGGCGAGCGAGGCGCCGACTTCGTCAAGGCGGAGTTGTAGCCCGACCCCGTGAGAGCATCGGCCCCGGATGAGCAGGTCGAAGGCCTCCTCAATGACGGCACCAGGATCGTCTTCCGCCCGATCACCGCGGACGACAAGGAGCTGCTGCGCGTCGGAGTCGAGCGCCTCAGTCCCGAGTCCCGGTACCGGCGGTTCTTCTCTCCTATCGATCACCTTTCCGACGAGCAGCTGGCGTACCTGACCGAGATCGACTACGTCGACCACTTCGCCTGGATCGGCATCCTGCCCGAGCGCGGGGGCGAGGGGGTGGCCGTCGGGCGCTGGATCCGCGACCCAGAGAAGCCGGACTCGGCCGAGGCGGCGGTCACGGTGGCCGACGACTACCAGGGCCAGGGCCTGGGATCAGCGCTCCTGGTTTTGCTGGCGCGCAGCGCCATCGAGCGCGGGGTACGTCGCTTCACACTCGAGGTGCTGGGCGAGAACGAGCCCATGATGCAGTTGATGCAGCACGTCGGCGCCGTGATCGACAAGCGGGAGGCGGGCGTGGTCTTCATGCACGTGCCGCTGCCCGCCACCGTCGAGGAGCTCGACGCGACGCCCGCTCCGGCGATCCTGAAGGCGGCCGCCGAAGGCCGTATCCAGGGAGAGGTCCGAGGCCACGGCTTCCGCACCCGGTTCCATGTCCGCTAAAGACGGCCCCCCGCTGGAGACCACCAACCTCGCGGAGCTGGTGTCGTCGGCCGCCCGCCGTGACCCATCAGGCGTGGCGCTTGTCTGTGGGCGCGACAAGCTGACTTTCGGCCAGCTGGACCGCGCGGTGGCGGCGATGGCAGCCGAGCTCGGCGACCGCGGCGTGGGGCCGGGCGACCCCATCGCGGTGCTGGCGGGGACCGGCCTGGAGTTCCCGGTTCTGGCTCACGGCGTTCTCCGCGCGGGCGGGGTGCTGGTGCCGATATCGCCGAGCTCGCCGCCGGCAGAGGCCGCCCGCCTGCTCCATGCCGCCAAGGTCGAGATGGTTCTGGCAGATCGCGAGCACGAGGCCGCCGCCTGGCAGGCGGCCACCACCTACGACGCCGACTGCGGGGCATTGACCCTGGACGCCGGCGCGCGGAAGAGTCGCGGCGATCAGCTGGGTCTCGACAGCCTGCTGGGGACAGCTGACGGGGGCGCTCCGCCGCGTCTGAAGGCGGGTGCCCCGGCGGTGATTCTCTTCACCAGCGGCAGCACCACTCATCCCAAGGGGGTGGTTCACAGCCACGAAGGTCTGTTCCGCAACGCCCTCTCGGTGGCCTGGGAGATGACTTCGTTGAGCCGGGATGACGTGATGCTGGGGGCCCTGCCGCTGGCGCACTCCTTCGGCTTCAGCGCCGTGCTCAACGCCTCGCTGCTGGCGGGGGCGCGGCTTGAGCTGATGCGCCATTTCGACGTCCGCGCCGCCTGGCGGTTGATCAAGAGCCGCGGAATCACCGTCCTGACCGGGGTCCCTGCCATGTACCGGCGCCTGGCTGCGACCACCGAGGCCTCGCGCAACACCGACCTCCGCCTGGCGGTTGTCAGCGGCAGCAGCTGCCCTCGAGAAGTGGCCCGCGACGTGCGTCTGAGGATGGGCGTGCACGTGGTCGAGCGCTACGGCATGACCGAGGCGTCGCCACTGTCGTGGCGGGTGGTGACAGACGAGTCCGCCGAAGGCGACGTGGGCTGGCCCGGCTGGGGCGTCCATCTCCGGGTGGTCAGCCCCAAGGGTCGCGTGCTCGGTTCCGAGACCAGCGGGGAGCTCGAGGTGCAGTCGGCGACAATGCTGCTTCGTTACCTCCGGCCTGACGACAACCGCGACGGCTTTCACGACGGCTGGCTCCGAACCGGCGACCTTGGCCGAATCCGCATGGACGGCGGAATCACCGTCGAATCGCGCATCAAGGAGGTGATCCTGAGAGGCGGTTACACCGTTTCCGCGCCGGAGGTCGAGCGGGTCCTGACGCAACATCGCGCCGTCGTCGACGCGGCGGTGGTCGGCTTGCCCGATGCCGACCTGGGCGAGGAGCTGGCCGCCGCCGTCGTGCTGCGACGAGGTCAGACAGTAGAGCCGGTCGAGCTCGAGCAATTTGTCGGCGAGCGGCTGGCGGCGTGGAAACGTCCCCGACTCTGGCGTTTCGTGCCCGAGATCCCGCGGACGCCGCTGGGCAAGGTGCTCAGAGACAAGGTGGTGGCGTTCTGGGACGACGGCTCGAGTGGGCGGTAGCGCCCCGAGTGGCTTAGCGCCCCGAGTGGGCGGTAGCGCCCCGAGTGGCTTAGCGCCCCGAGTGGGCGGTAGCGCCCCCAGTGGGCGGTAGCGCCCAGAGAGGGACCTGCAGCTAGCCGGCGTCGGCGGGCCAGGGCGGCTCGCCACTGCTGAGGACGATCGTCACCGGGCCGTCGTTGACCAGCTCCACCTGCATATGGGCTCCAAAGCGGCCGGTGGCGACATGCAGCCCCGCGCCCCTGACCCCCGCCGCGAACTCATCAACCAGCTCGGCCGCCAGCTCCGGCGCCGCCACTTTGATGAATGACGGCCGATGACCGCGAGACGTATCGGCGTAGAGGGTGAACTGGCTGACCACCAGGACCTCGGCTCCCACGGCTCGCGCGTCGAGGTTCATCTTGCCGGCATCGTCGCCGAATATTCGAAGCGTGGCGACGCGCTCGGCCAGGTGGTGGGCCAGATCGGCGGTATCGGCAGGGCCCGCCGCCAGCAGCACGCAGAGGCCGCTGCCGATTGAGGCGATGGTACCGGTCTCGGTCCTGACCTCCGCCCTGCTCACTCTCTGAACCACAGCGCGCATCTGCCACGAGCCTATTCGACAGCAGCTGACCGGGCACTCACACGTGATAGTCGTACTGTGCGGAAATATGACATGGCTCGATAGAATCAAGGCTGCGTGAGTGATACCTTCGAAGAGTTGAGGTCACCGCCGGGGGGCGGGGCAGTGACCAGGGAGGGACCGTCGACCACCCGCCGGCAGCCGAACGTGCGCCGGCGGCGGCGCGGTCCCGCGCTGGTGCCGGCGGGCTGGAGCGTGCGCCTGCTGATGTCGGCGGTGCTGGTGGCGGCGGTCTGCGCCACCGCCCTGTTCGCCTACGCCAAGGTCGTGCTGGCGGACCTTCCCAGCCCGTCGCAGCCACCCGTGCTGGCACGCTCGATCGTGGTCTACGACCGCAACGGCAAGGTCCTGGCGGAGCGCAACCAGCAGGGTGTCTACCACGTGGTGCTCTCGCTCGACCAGATGGGAAAGAACGCGATCACCGCCACCCTGGCTGCAGAGGACCGCGACTTCTACAACCACGGCGCACTGGACATCCCCGGCATCGTGCGCGCCATCATCGCCGACACCCTGGCGGGCAGACCGGTGCAGGGCGGCAGCACCATCAGCCAGCAGCTGGTCAAGATCGACCTCAACGCCAGCCAGAAATCGCTGACGCGCAAGATTCGAGAGGCGCTGGTGGCCAACGCGCTGGAGAAGCGGTACAGCAAGGACCAGATCCTGGAGATGTACCTGAACCGGGTCTACTACGGCCACGGCGCCTACGGCATCGGTGCCGCTACCAAGACCTACTTTGGTTCCGGCAAGAACGCCAGCGACCTGACCCCGGCCCAGGCGGCGCTGCTCGCGGGGATGATCCAGGCTCCCAATGGCAACGACCCGCTGGCGCATTTCGACCGCGCGCGCAGCCGCCAGCTCGATGTCCTCCACTCCATGCAGAACGCCGGGATGCTCACCGCCGAGCAGGCCGCGGCCGCCGCTAAGGAGGACATCCGAAGCGAGCTGAAATTCGACACCAGCTACCGAGCCACAAAGGCGCCGCATTTCGTCGACTACATCGTCTCGCGACTGGAGCAGATGTACGGGGCCGCCGCGGCGGAGCAGGGCGGCTACTCCGTGTACACCACGATCGACCCCGACATGCAGGCGCGAGCCGAGCACTCGGTCGCGGTGGGCGTCCAATCGATGGCCCACGAGGGCGTCAACAACGGCATGCTGCTGGCCGCGCGAGCGGATACCGGGGAGATCCTGGCCTGGGTTGGCTCGGCGGACTTCAACAACGCCGCCATCGGCGGGCAGTTCGACGTCATCCGATCGCCGCGGCAGCCCGGCAGCTCCTTCAAACCGTACGTCTACGAGGCGGCCCTGAAGTCGCACAAGATCACTCTCTCCAGCTGCGTCAGCGACGAACCGACCGATTTCAACGGCTACCAGCCGCTGGACTTCGACAACAGCTACATGGGACGTATGACGGCGCAGCAAGCGCTGGTTCTCTCGCGGAACATCCCCGCGGTCGAGGTCGCCCAGGCGGAGGGGATCAACAACGTCATCAGCCTGGCTCAACAGATGGGGATAACCAGCACCTTGCAGCCTTATCTCTCTACCGCGATCGGGGGCAGCGAGGTGACGATGTTCGACCATGTGCAGGGCTACCAGGTCTTCGCCAACCAGGGCCACAAGGTGCCTCTGATGTCGATAACCAAGATCACCGACCCCACCGGCCAGGCCCTGTTCGAGCAGAAACCGGGCAAGCAGAGCGGCCAGCTGCAGGTGCTCTCAGCGGCGGAGGCTTACCTCATGACGGACACCCTGAAGGCGTACCAGAACCAGTGGAACCTGGGCTGGAAGCAGCAGATGGCAAGCAAGTCGGGCACCAGCGGCGCCTCGCAGATCGGGGTCCACCAGGACGCGTGGATGATGGCCTACAACAGTAATATCGTGGTCGGCGGCTGGACCGGGAACACCGGTGCCAACGGCGCCGGCAACCCGATCAGCGCGTTCGGCGTCACCACCGGGAGCACCATGCTGGCCGACTTCATCAACGGGCTGCCGGCAGGCTACAACCAGTGGTACCAGCAGCCGTCGGGCCTGGTCTCAAGGGGCGGCGAGCTCTACCTGCCCGGAACCGAGAACCTGAACAACAGCTGCCTCGGCGCTGGAGGCGGAGGCGGGGGCGAGGGCCACGGGCACAAGCACGGCGACCAGCCTCCGCCGATTCTTCCACCCCAGCAGGGAGACAACGGCTAGGCCGACACAGCACCGGCGCTGCTAGATTGGGGCGCGTGAGACAGACCGTCCTGACCACCGGCGCCAACTCCGGTATCGGCCTCGCCACTGCGCTTGAGGTGGCACGGCGGGGATATCACTCGGTGGGGAGCGTCAGGTCTGAGGCCAAGGCCGACCAGGTTCGCCGCGCCGCCAGGGCCGCCGGGCTCAAGGTCGACACCGTGCTGATGGACGTCAACAACGCCGCCGACTGCCGTCGGGTGGTCAAGCGGCTGATGCCCTACGCGGTGGTCAACAACGCCGGCTTTCCCGCCACCGGGGCCGTCGAGGACGTCTCCGACAGCGAGGCTCGCGAGGTCCTGGAGACGATGGTCATCGCGCCGATGCGGCTGGCGCGGCTGGCCCTGCCGCACATGCGGGCCGCCGGCGAAGGCCGGATCATCAACATCTCGTCGATCTACGGGGTCACCACCACGCCCCTCTCCGGCTGGTACCAGGCTGCCAAACACGCGCTCGAGGCGGTGTCCGACGCGCTCCGGATGGAGGTCGCCAACACCGGCGTGAAGGTTGTACTGGTGGAGCCCGGCGGGTTCAAGACCGGGATATGGGAGGAGTCGGAGAAAAGCCTGGAGCAGCGCAAGGGGTCGCGCTACGAGCAGGCCTACCGCCGCACCCTGCGAGGGGCGCGACTGACCCAGCCGATCTTGGGAGCGCCGGAGACGGTGGCCAAGGTGGTCGCCAAGGCGATCGCCGGGAAGAATCCGCGCGCCCGCTACCTGGTCGGGTATGACGCGCAGTTCCTGGCCGCGGTCGAGCGGCTGGCCCCAACCCTCATAAAGGACCGCGTCAGCCGGATAACGCTCGGTCTCTAGCGCACCGCGCGGCTATCGAGGGAACCGATCCGGCGGCTTGTGCGGCTGTGCAAAACCTGTGGATTACTGTCGCCGACACGGAAGCGAGGTCAGTTCAGCGAGCTGACCAGGCTCTCGAGCGCGGTATCGACAGCGGTGGGGTTCGCGACGGTCCGGGTCTGCAGCGCCACCCGGATCGGACTGGATGAGCCGTTGACCTCGGTCAGGTAGGTGGTCCCCTGGGCGACGCTGGTCAGGTCTGCCGCGATCTTCTCGGCGACCTCCTGGGCGGCTTCGGGAATGACGAGGCAGAAGTCGGTGTCGCTGACCCGCGCCAGCGAGTTGACCTTGCGCGTCTTGCTCCGCATCAGCTCCACCATCTGCCCGAGCACCTGCTCGGCGGTTTGATCGCCGACCTGGCCCAGGAGCTCCGCGTAGTTGGCGAGGTGGAAGAGCACCACGCTCAGCTGATGGTTGTGGCGGATGGCCCGGCTGATCTCCTTCTCCAGGAGCTCCTCGATGAAGTGCAGGTTGTACGCGCCCGTCTGCCGGTCGACCATCGACCCATCGCCGACCTGAACCAGGCGCCGGGCCAGCACCAGCGCATCGCCACCAGCCTCGGTCAGCACCGTCAGCGCTGTCGACCACTCAGCCAGCCTGGCCACGTCAGCGCCAGCGACGACGACGCCCCCATAGACGGCGTCCCGGTGGACCAGGGGCATGGCGACCATGGCCCCGGTCGGCGGCTCACCGCCTGCCAGGTGTCGGCACCAGGCGCTTTCTCGGGTGTCGGCAATATCGATGGTCTGATCGGCGTGGATGACCCACTGCCCAACCCCCTGGAGGATCTTGAACCAGGGGTCGCTTGCGCCTGCGCTGGCGGCCTCCGCTACCAGCTCGCTTTCGGGGCCGACCAGGGAGACGTAGGCGTATTCGGCCTCGCAAAACTCAAGCGCCGCGGCCGCGATGGCGGCGGGCACGCGCTCGGCATCGGTGTCGGCGATCTTGCGGATGATCATGCTCACGGCACCGGCCCGGGCGCTGAAGCCGCCGACCAGCTCATGGAGTCCGGCAAAGACCATCTGCGCGGCGAAGAGGACGCGCTCTCTCGCAACCAGCTGGACCGACTCGGCCTCGGCTGCCAGGGTGTCGGGAAAGACCTTGAGATGGAAGGACTTCTCGGTGATCTGCTCCATGTCGACAGGGCCGAAACGAACCGTGTCGCTGACCAGCATCAGCAGCGGCTGGCCGTCAGGGGATTTGACCGGGATAACAGCGTGGCCGAGGCCGGCGCAGGTGGGGCGAAGCTCTGGACCGTCGGCGCTCTGATATTGGGGGTTGAAGTAGAGCGGGCAGTCTTCCCCCGCCTGCAGCGCCTGGCAGAAGGCTGGTGGCTGGAAGGACGAATTCGACGGCGCGGCTCCGGCGATCATGACGTGCAACTTCAGCCCGCAGGCTTTCTCGAAGCCCTGGACGAGGTGCCGGAACTGGGCCGAAGCGACCAGGTTCTCAGCTTTGGTCAGATGCTGAGCCTTTACGTCTGGCATTAGCGGTCATTTGGTGCAACGAGCGCTGCCCGAAAACCCTTCGAAGCACCAGCCTGCTGAACTTGGTCCGGGGCCCGATCGGGCCTCAACCGCTGGTCGCGGTGTAAAGCGTGCCTTTACCTCGCTTTACAACTTCTGGGAGAGCCACCCCTCGATGTCCGCGAAGACCTGCTTCCGCTGCAGGTCGTTGTGGCTCTCGTGGTAGCCGCCCTCGTAGCGGATGACGGTGGCGTTGGGGACGCGCCTCTCAAACTCGTCGGCCACCGCCGGCGACACCAGGCGGTCGCCGGTCCCCTGGAGCACGAGCGTCGGCAGCTTTAGCTCCTCGATACGAGCCAGCGCCGCCGGCATCGCCTTGCCGTAGACCTCGGTGTAGAAGCGCGTCGAGATCGCCTGGGTCACCAGCTCGTCGTCCTTGTTGGCAGCCACGACTGCAGGATCGCGCGACACCGAGGCCGGGTCGAAGCCCGCCTGCAAGCTCATCTTTGGCAGCACGGCGCTGAAGAGCTTGCCGATCATCACTTTGGCGGCAGGCGCCTCGAACACCAGGATCAGGCAGGGGGCGCTGAGGATCACACGGTCGGCAGCCGCGGGATGGGCATACAGATATGTGAGGGCAAGGATCGCGCCGGTGGAGTGCGCGTAGATGATTCGCTCGATCCCCGGCTCGGCGTCGTACGCGATCTTGAGCATCGCGTCGAGCTCGTCGACGAGCTCCTGGTAGTGCATCACGTGCCCGCGCTGGCCGCCGCTGCGACCGTTGCCGCGCTGGTCATAGGCGTACACAACAGCGCCATCCGCAGCCAGGTCGTCGATCAGCTCGCGATAGCGCTCACCGTGGTCGGCGAAGCCGTGGATGAGGACTACTACTCGCTGGGCCTGGCCCTCCGGGCGGGTGACGCTGTAGTGGATCTCGATACCGTCGGGCGCGGCGAACTCGGCCTCGTGGACCTCGTGACTGCTCTTGATCTCAGTGGCCATTACTCGCTCCTCCTACGCCCGGCTGGTCGAAAGAGTTTGGCACAGGGGTCCGGTGGTGGGCCTGTCGTGTAGGCTACGCGGCGAGTAAGGACCGGCATCCATTGCACTCATCCTTTGGAGGTATTCATGCGCTTCCGTTTCGCACCCCTGGCCGCCGTAGCGGCCCTCGCCTTCGCTCTTGGTTACGGCGTGATGCCCGCGTCGGCCGGCTTCAATTACGACGTCGGGATCCAGAAATCGCACACCGGCAACTTCACCGTCGGCCAGAACGGCACCTTCACGATCACGCTTTCGAGCGCGAACACCAGCACTGCGTCCACCGGCACAGACACCTTCACGATCACCGACAACCTCCCCTCCGGTCTGACCTACGTCAGCTTCGCAGGAGGCACCTCGGGCTTCACCTGCTCAGCGATCGGCCAGGCCGTGACATGCAGCGGACAGCCCAACCTGGCGATCGGCGCCAGCAAGAGCTTCACGATTACCGTCGCCGTAGCGGCCGCGGCGGTTCCGACCGTGACCAATACGGCGTCTTTCACGGCGAGCCCTAACGGCGACGGGAGCCTCAACGACCATTCCTCAACCGACACTGTCACGGTGAACCCGGCGCCGTCGCCCTCGCCGTCACCGTCGCCCAGTCCGTCGCCGTCGCCGAGCCCAACGGCGGTGGCCTTGCCGGCGGCGGGGACGGGTAGCGGTGGAGGGCCCGACGTTCCAACTGCGGTACTGGTTTTCCTGGCCCTTGCGGTCACGGGCGCCTTCGCGGCCTGGGTCCGGACGAGGACAGCCAGGCCCCGAAGCTGATCAATTGGCCGGCGCCGGTCGTCCTGGCCGGCGCCGCGCTACTCGTTGGAACTGGCTGCGGTTCACCATCAGCGGCAGCTCGGAGGCCCCCGGCGGCGATCCTCAGGGACGCCGCCGGCGCGTTGCGGCACACCACTTCCTACCACGTCCTGGGCATGCTCGACCCCGGGCTGGAAGTCGACCTGGTAATCGTGCCAGGTGGGTCTTTGGGCATGTTGACCAGTCATGGCGTCAGCTGGCGTGAGATCACGACCGCTGGCAGAACCTGGTTCCAGGGAGCGGCCCTGTGGTCGGCAACCGAGCCAGCAGCCGTAGCCGCCGCGCTCGGTGATCATTGGGTACTGGTCCAATCCGCCTCGAGCGGCTTCGGACTGGCGCCCCGGTTGGCTCAGCTTGACACCGGGATACCCGGAGTAGTCTTCGCTGCCAAGCCGGGCCTGCAGAACATCGGCGAGGTCAGCCTTGGCGGCCGCCGGGTCGTCGAGCTGCGATCAAAAAGGGACATCTACGACGTGCTCGCCACGGGGACGCCGTACCCGGTTCGCTGGCTCGAGGTGGAAAACCCCGGACCGGACGGCAAACCGTGTGGCATCACGATCGACGGTTTCGACGCCCCCGTGACGGTAACGGCGCCGTCGAATCCACTCCCGGGCCCTACCGACTAGAGTCGAGGCGACGGGTGCGTCTCAGACGGGCCCGGGAACCCCAAGACCTCATCGAACCAAGGGGGCGCGGCGACTTTGAGTCGATGCCGCGTGTCGCCAGCGAGGAGCAGGAACTCGCCCCGACGCGCATTCGCCAGGAAGTCCGTCTGGCCGTCGGTCAGGCCATAGGCGCGCTGGAGCCGCAGTGCCTCGGCGTGGCGCTGTGCGCCCAGGACCAGGGTCGAGGGATTGGTTGCCAGGACCAACCCCTGGTCCGATCCGAGCAGGTCGCCGGCGTTCTGGGTGACCAGGCACAGCGATCCCTGGTACTTCCGCAGCCGCCGGGCCAAGCGAACCAGGAACCGGCGCACCAGCGGATATTCGAACAGGAGCCCCACCTCGTCGAAGAGAACTCGGCGCGGACGCGGGCTTGAACGAACTCGCGCCCAGATCCACTGCGCGATCAAGAAGTAGACCACCGGCAGCATTTCCTCCTTGAGATCGCGCAGGCCGAACGCTACAAAGTCGGCGTCGACCTTGACGTTGGTCGGTCGCGAGAACAGCGCCCCAATCGGGCCTTCGGTCCATCGGCGCAGTGCCTTCACGACGCGGGGAGCCCGCGCCCGCTGCTCCAGGCAGGACCGCACATCGGCGAGTGTGCCGTCGCCACTCTGCAGCACGGTGTGAAGGGCCTCGTCGACATCCGCGCGGTCGTCGTCCCCTAGCGATCCGCACATGGTGGCGACCAGGTCCAGAAGGTCGATGACCTGGTCGCCGAGAGGATCGCGCTCCCCGACGGATCCCAGGGCTGGGTCGAGGACATTGATGCTGTTGGCGCTGCCCAGGGCGAGGTCGATCCATTGCCCTCCGGCTCGCCGGCAAACTTCGCGGTACTCGTCCTCAGGGTCGATGATGAAGGCACCCATCCCCTGCTCGGCGTCGGCCAGCAGCAGGCTCTTCATGAGATACGTCTTGCCCGCACCGGAGTGGCCGAATATTCCGATGTTGGCGTTGCTGAAGCGATCCTCGTCGAAGGTGTCGACCAGCACCGGCGAGCCACCGCGCAGACTGAACCCAAAGAGCCGGCCACCCGGCTGGCGGATCTCGTCCCAAACCCATGGGCATAGCGTGCCCAGCACACCGCTGGGCAGTAGGCGATCAGCCGACACAGGGTCGACGCCAATGGGTGAAGTGCACAACCGGCCGGGGGCCATCTGGAACTTGGCGGGCAGCAGCTGGGCCATACACCGAGCCCCGGCGTCCTCGGTGCGGCTCGCGACCGCCTGCAGCTGGGCCAGGGACCCGGCCGAAAGGCCAAGGTAGACAGCGACTGAGAATGCGTGCTGCTGGTTGGCGGCGATCTCCCGGCGGAGCCCGATCGCCTCTGGCAACCCTGCTTCAGCCAGAGGGTCACCGATGGAGCCGGTGGCAGCGTCGGACATCCGGGTGGCCTGGAGGTCCCGAATGCGTGTATTGAGCATTCGCATTGCGCTGGCTGGGGTCACCTTGAAGGCGTGCACACTGAGGTCGAACTCCGCCGGCAGATCAAGCAGCGGGCCGAGCCACCCCGGAAGAAGCTCCGCACCCGGGTAGCCGTTGAGGAGATAGGTGCGGTGGAGCACCCCATCAAGATCGAGCTCGTCCGGTGACTCGCTCCAGTCGTAGGCGACTTCGGGCCGCGTCAGGGGATGTGGGACCTGGAGGTCGAGAAACCGGTGCAACGCCATGCCCTCGAGCAAGAGCGGATGGAGACCCATGCCGCGAAGCTGGCTGATTGCGCCATCGGCCTGCCGCAACAGAGCTTCAGCAATTGCAGCATCCGGAGTCGTTGCCACGACGTTGCCGCGCATCCGATGCCAGCGGGCGGCGAGCCGGTCGATCTGGGGCGGTGTGTCGCTGAGCACAAGGTGCACCGAGCGCTCGTAGCTCGGGTTCGTAAGGGCACGTTCGCCGAGGTACCGCGCCAATCGGGAATCGGCGCATGTCTCCCCTGATGACAGTCGTGAGGCCACGTGCAATTGGATTCGCACGTCGAGCGCGGACAGGAGGTCCTCGAAGAGGCTGACAAATCGACCACGTTTTTCCGGGGAGGCCTCGATCAGGTCGAATGCTCCGGTTCGGATGACGACGTGCTGATGCTGATCGCTGGTGGAGAAGACAGCCGGATGTTGGCCCGGCTCGACCATCAGCGAGAACGGACTGGGCGCGGTTCGCTGCAGCTGCTTCCGGACCGGCGCCAGAAGCATCACCGTGGCGGCCCCTTACTGCAGGTCCAGCACCAGGGTGAACGTCGACACCGCGCTGGCAGCCGCGTACTTGGCCTCATCCTCCGGCGCGACCGCCAACACGACACTGGCAATCCGGTTGCTCGAGAAGTTGAGGCCACGGACCGTGCTCGACCCGCCACCGACGTCAAGCGCCTGGCCCTGGTCGGTCCTCAGACCGAGCACCAGGACTCGCTGGCCCAGTGTGGTGGCCGGGGCGGGTGACGATCCAGGCGCCTGGTTCTTGATCACGGCCAGGACGTCGACCAGGTCGCCCGGGCGCAGGACCCCGCCGGCGGCGTCGGCAGCGGTGACCGGTACCGAGAGCGCATGGAAGCCGGACGGCACAGCCAGCCCGCCCGCGATCAGGGATGCCCGGTCCCTCGAGAGGGCGCGCATCGGGATGAACTGCCCATCCAAGATCGGCCAGGAGACGTACTTGCCGGTGACATCCGCGATGCTGGTGGCGCTCCCGGGCGGGACATCGCCCGGACGGACGCGGCGCACCGCGACCGAAGAGTCCGAGATGGCGCTGCCCACGTTGAGGTCCCCCTTCGCGACCACGACCGTGGTCTCCCGGGTGGAGGCGTAGTAGACCCCGCCGGCGGCGAGCGCGAGCACCGCAAAGATCCCGAGATAGATCGCCCTCACCAAGCGCCCAGCCCTCCATTACCACAATCTAGTATATCTGTCATCGCAACTCGACACGAATCTCCGCGTCCCCCGAAATGGTCAGCGTCTGTGTGGCGGACAGCCCGGCAAGGCTGAGTAGCCCGGTCCGGATGGGCACCCGAATCCGGGCGCAAACCGCGGGGCGGTCGAGGCGGTGTCCGTTGAACGGGTTACTGGCCGGTACGCTGTTGACCACCGCCAGCTCGGCGTCCTGGGCCACCGACTCGGGCGTGGCACCGCCACCCATCTGGCCGCGGAGCGGAGCCAGGTTCGGCACCAAGTAGGCGCGGTAGACAGCCTGGGACGCCGGGTCCAGCAACAACTCGCCGGTAGCTGCGTAGTGATTTGCGTCGACCTCGGTGACCGCGTCGACCAACGCCATGTCGTTGGCCCAGCGCAGGCGCACCGAATCGACCTGCAGCGAGCCAACGTCGGCGACCAGCGACACCACCATCAGAAGCACCGGCATCAGAAGGATCGCGTAGAGCGTGCTCTGGCCGTCCTGGCTCAATGGTTGACCTCGCCTCGCGCGGTGAATGAGGAGACCAGGTCAACGTCGCGTGAGAACAAGAACGGGATGCCGATGTGGCGGGTCGAGGTGATCGTCACCGTTATGGGCTCGTGCCAGGCGGCGCGAGCGGGCCGGATGGACACGGTGCAGTTGGCCGGGTCGAGACCGGCGCCCCGCAGCTCGGAGTCGATCCGGTCGCGAACTTCGAGGTCGTCCTCGCCCATCTCGCCGGCAATTCGTGCACCCTCGGCGGCAGCGGCGTGCTGACCGATCCATAGATGCAGGACGTTGCCGATCTCGAGAGTCGAGAAGAGCACGGGGATGAGGATGAAAGCGACGGCGAAGATCGCCTGGAGGGTCTCCTGCCCTCGCTGATCCGAGAGGCGCATGCGACGGTCGGCCTACGGTGCGGCTACTGAGTCCCCACCATCTGCTGGACCATGGTGCCGATCTTGGTCACCAGGCCCTGGTTCCAAGCGATGATGCCGACGACGAGCGTTCCCAGGATGACGGCGGCACCAATCACCCACTCGAGTGTGGACTGTCCCCTCTGCATGCTGGCTCCCTCAACGCGACCTGCTCCGAGGCCGGCTCCGATCGCGCGCCGGGGAGCAATTCGTTGCTCGACGTTGAGGCGATTCCAGCGGGATTTCCAGCGGCGAGGAGGCAATTCTACGCCTTTGGCTCGAGCGCCGTCTATCCGTGTTCGTGTTTTTGCGTACGCCTAATCCAGGCAAGCGGGGCCACAGGATGACCTGCTTCTGGCAGGTATGCCGGGGCTCAGGCGAGAGCAGCTGCCGCGAGCGCCGGTAGGGAGCCGTGGATCTTCGTCCCCCCACCGGGGGTCGAGGACAATTCCAAACGTCCGCCGAGGGCGTCGACACGGTCCGTAATGTTGGTGAGGCCCGCACCTCGCTTCACCGAGGCGATATCAAACCCGTGTCCGTCATCAGTTACCTCGAAGCTGAGCCCGCCGTCCGAGCCCTCAAGCTTCACCCCCGCATTTTGAGCAGCGGCATACTTCTGAACGTTCTGAAGCGCCTCCAGGCAGCAGAAGTAGACGGCAGCCTCCACCTCCTGGGGGTAGCGCCCGACTCCATCGGCCATGACCTGCACAGGCAGTGTCGCCTTGCGCACCTGCGACTCAAGCGCAGCCGCGAGGCCCTTGTCGGCGAGCAGAGGCGGGTAGATCCCACGGGCCAGATCCCGCAGCGTCTCCAGGGCCTCGTCAGTGTCGACTTTAAGCTCGGCCAACGTCGCCTTGGCCCGTGCCGGGTCCTTCTCCGCAAACATCTCCGCCAGCGCGAGCTTGACCTTGAGTGCGACCAAGTTCTGCTGGGCGCCGTCGTGGAGGTTGCGCTCGAGCCGCCGCCGCTCCTCATCCTGCGCCGCCACCAGTCGCTGGCGCGATGTACGCAGGTCGTCCAGCCTTGCCATCAGTTCCGCAGTGAGGCCCACGTTCCTGAGCACCAGCCCAGCCTGGCCGGCGAGGTCCATTAACAACTTGTCCTCGACCGGCGTCAGCGACTCGCCCTTGCGCTTGGTCACAGTGAGCGCACCCAGCAGCGCCCCCTGGTGGCGAACCTCGATGGCGCGGTCCGTGTCCGGCATGTCTGGTAGTGAGTCGCTCAACACCCGCGCCACCTCCGCGGCAGTCGAGTTATCCGGCCAGGATGCTCCCTGGCGGAGGATGTCGCCAGCCCGCAACCAGACGTCGGCGCGGGCGGCGCCCGTGCCCTCGGCAAGAACTCGCGCCATCCGCGGCAAGACATCATCGGCGGCGTAGGACTCGGCCACGCGCTCCGAGAACTGGGATAGCACCTCGTACGGTGTCGCCCGCAGGCCATAGACCAATCGGTTGGCGACCTTCTGGAGCCGCTCTCTGGCCGGCTGGAAAGCCACCGCCACGATTGCGGTCGCCACAATCGACAACGCGAGGTTTGGCCTGCCGCCGCTACCGACCAGGCTGCCGATGCCCACGACGATGCCCACGTACACGGCGGTGATGAAGACCGCCAGCGCGACATAGACCAGGGTTCGGCTGATGACGACGTCGATGTCGTACAAGCGGTACTTCAGGACGGCCACCGCAACCGCGACCGGCAGGGCCGTGGCCGCCATAGCGGTGCCAATCCCAACGATCACCGACGTGCGCGATATGAAAACGCTGCTGGCAAGCGATACCACAAACACCAAAAAACCCGCGATGAACCACTTGAGCTGCTGTCTCTGTTCGCTGTTGCCCCTATGAAAACGAATACCCAGCGACGCGAGCGCCCCTACGACGGAACCGAAGAAAACAACTCCTGCTACCGCCAACACCGGGCGCACCACGGCCTTAGCCCCAGGCATTCCGAGGGGATTCTTCAGAGCCCGGCCCCCAATCGTCATCGCCGCCGGGTCCAAAAGTTCGCAGGCAGCGCCAGTCAGCACAGCAGCCAATCCGGCACAAGCCAGCACGCGCCACCGCGGTGAGAGCACTCTCCCATCGGGAAACGAAAGCGGGAGAAATACCGCGAGCAACCAGACGGTGGGCGGCCATAGGAACTGCCCAACCAGGGTGACTGGAACCGCGAGTGGGGGCGAGACCGGGCCATAGATTGCCTGGGCTTGATAGAAGTCAACGAAGCTCGAGAAGCCCGTCAGGATCGCGATTGCGCCGAGAATCCAGGAAATCCGGTTTCTCGGTGCGCGCCAGATTAGGAAGGCCCCGACGAAGCCGGTGGCGAGAACTATTGAGATCAGCGCCACACGCCCGGGATCGTGTGCCTCGGGCGGCGCCGACTCTGGCAGCGAAAAACCCAAGAACGCCGCACCCGCTTGCAAACCGATGGTGGCCGCGAGCACCACAACGGACAGGGCCGCGCTACGGCGTTCACTGAAGGAGACAGACATCAGGTCGCCCTCGGCAGATTACTCGCCCACACAGCTTGAGTATGTCGCCGAAACGGTTCGATCTGAGATGGTGTAGGCCAGTCGATTCGAGTGGTGCCAGCCCCAGCGTCCGTTCTGCCGTGGTCGGGTTGGCACCACCGTTCAGCGGCCTGAACGAGCTGCGCCTAATAGCCCCCAATCGATGCGCCGGAATCCGCTCAAAACAGCGCCACATTCATCGGTGAGATCACGGAGCGCAACCAGGAGGGAAGGTCCATCTCAACCTGACCAGCGCCACGGCGGCTCGGGACCACGATCCCATTGTGTTGGAAACGCCGAACCGGCTATGGCCCGGGACGGCTAATGTAGGCGAGATGAGCCTCGACGTTATCGCACTCCCAGGCGGTGTGATGCCGGCGGAGCTTCGATTCGCGCCGCTGAAATCCGCTCTCGGGGGCGAGGCCGCGATCCACACCAAAGACCTCGAGGTCTACGCCGGCGATGCTCCGCCTACGGATTACGGAGTCGAGCTGGAGGTGGAGGCGCTGGGCAATTTCGCCGACTCCCTCGGTTTGCAGCGCTTCCACCTGGTCGGGTACTCAGGCGGCGGGTTCGTGTCTCTAGCTTTCGCCGGAGCCCACCCTGATCGACTGCTGAGCCTCGCGGTCTTTGAGCCGGCCTGGGTGCCGGGCGAGCGCGACCAGGAGGAGACCGAGTGGTGGGCAGAGCTCGATCGCGGGCTCGCCGGCAAGACCGGCCCCGACTTCATGGCCGCGTTCATGCGGCTCCAGACGCGCCCCGACGTTGAGCTACCGGCGCCGTCTGGGCCACCTCCGCCGTGGATGGGAAACCGCCCGACCGGGCTCACGGCGATGATCGGGGCGTTTGCTCGATACGGGTTCGATCGAGCCAGCCTGTCACGGGTCACGGCCCCTGTTCTCTTTGGGTATGGAGACCAGACGGGCGCCCAGGAGTTGATGAAGGCATCGCTCCTGAGCCGGCTGCTACCCGACCTGCACATCCGCCGGTTCACGGGAATGCACCACTTCATGACGCCGGAGCAGATCTACACCACTGAGCACGTCGCTGCGATCCGCGATCTCTGGGCCCGGGCTACTCCATCTGCGTAACCCGGTAGCCGGCCCGGTCTCAGGCCGGCTGCGCCATCCGCTCCTTCGCTGATGGAACCTTTTTCGGCCTCCGATGCCTAGTAAGGGTTAGACGTGAGCACGTCCGAAGAGGAGCGGGAGCTTGTCGAGAAAGCGGTACGTGGCGACCAGGAGGCATTCGAACAGTTGATCCAGCCCCTGCTGACCCCGGCGATGAAGCTGGCCTACGCGACCATCGGCGATCGCGGTGGGGCCGAGGATGCGCTCCAGGATGCGGTCCTGATCGCCTGGCGGAAGCTCGGCAACGTGCGACCGGATGCACCGCTTCGGCCGTGGTTTCTCGCCGTGGTGGCGCGACGCAGCCGACAGCTACGGCTGACCCTGGGGCGCACGTTTACTACTGACGAGAGCGCTCAAACCGAACCCGACGCGCACGGCATGGACGTGGCCGACCGCGTCGACCTCTGGCGCGCGGTCACGCGGCTTAGCCCGCGCCTCCGGCAGCTCGTGGTCCTTCGGTACTACCTCGACCTGACGCTCGCCGACAGCGCCGCCATAGCCGGTATTCCTGTGGGCACCGCCAAATCCAGGCTCAACCGCGCCCTGGAGAAGCTGCGGCTCGATGTCGCGGCAGAGGCTTACGGTGTCTGACCGGCTCCGAGAAGCTCTCCGCCACGGGCTCGACAGCGTCCGGACGCCGTCGGGGGAAATCGTGAGCCGGGCCAAGGCCCGTCGCCATCGCCGTCGCAGTCGCGCGCTGGGTGCCGCCGCCATTGGCCTGCCGATTTTATTGGCCGGGTCAGTCGTGCTGAGCAACAACTACTCGCACGGCAACAATCAGGCGTTGACAACGGCGAGCAGCAGTCCGACTTCTGAGCCGGCTACGCCAACACCCGGCGCTAGTGCGCCATCATCGGGGAGCGCCAGCCCGACGTCGACTGCTCATGCGGTGGCGCCGAGCCCGTCCGCTAGCAAGCCCCCTAGGTGCGATTCGACGAACACGGACATATACACCACGACCGACAAGTCGTCCTACGCGCCTGGGGACAAGGTGAGGGTCGGTCTTGTCCTCAGGAACAGATCGACAAGTGCCTGCGGGATCTATTGCAGCGACCCACACCTCGACATTGAGGATTCAAATGGAACGACCTACTACTGGAGAGTGAACTCTGGCAAGCCGTGGAACTTCCCCGACGACTGCGCCAACCCGCAGTACACGCCGCCTACAGCGGTGCTCCAACACGGTCAAACGTACTCTGACTTGAGCGCCGAGTGGGACCAGGTCTGGTGCGACGCATCGAACTCTTGTGGCGGAACCCCGGTGCCGCCGGGCACATATTTCGTCGGCGGCTATGACTTTTGGTTTGCCAAGGGGATCGGGGCGGCATCTGCCGTTCGAGCTACCTTCACGATCGGACCAGCGGTTACTGCGTCTCCACCGCCTTCGCCAGGGCCGTCCCCAGCGCCGTCGCCTTCGCTCTCGACATAGCCGCCGCCAACGCGGCGTTGGCATTCCTATCGTCACCGCACCGACTCCTTTTGGGGGCCCGGGTTGAACGTGCGCTTTTACGTATCCAGGAACGCTCTTTGATGTTAGCGTCCGCCTAAAGATCCGCTGTCGAGAACCCGTCCGGGAGCTCGCACAGCACGTGATGAATCGGCTCCTCGAGTCCTGCTATTTGCCTCTCCATGCGGGCGCCGTGGACGTAACCCAAACGACCCGGACCGGAGGTCCTGATGAAAGCCGGGAGTGCTGGGCGGGTAGGTGCCGCGTTGGGTCTGGTCGGCTCGCTGGCCGGCGGGACGTCCCTTCGAGTTGATGCAGCGATTCCGACCTGTACCGCGCCCGCTACCTTCCAGTGCGCACAAGCTGCCTTCATCACGAACCTGGTCTATGGCAATGCGCCGAACACCATTACCGGAGGTCCGGATGTATCTCTAACCGCCGACATATACCGTCCTCGCGACTTTGGCGTCGCCAGCCGCGGAGCGACGGTTGTCCTTGTGCACGGCGGATCGTGGAATGCGGGCGACAAGGCGACCGGCAATTTCATCTGGGCCAGCAACGACCTCGCCGCGCACGGGTACATCGTCTACAACATCGACCTCCGGATGGCTCCGTGCGTCGGGATCGGCTGCACCTCGTTCAGTGGCACAGGGCGTTATTTCGACGAGATCAATGACGTGCAATCCGCCGTAAATTTCGCAAGCATCGACAGCAGTCGCTTCGGCGGAAAGGGACGCGTCGCGCTGGTCGGATCCAGCTCCGGCGGGCATCTCGCCGACATGACTGCTCTGGTGATGGGAGCCCATGGCGCGCTCCGGTCGGTGGTCTCACTCTCGGGCCCGGCGGAGTTGCAGCCGGACAAGTACCTGGACGTGCTTACCGGCGCCTACCCAACTGATACGCAGGAGCCGGCGATCCTTGATTACGTCGGATGCCCTTTCTGGGGAACGCCACCCACGGCCTGTCCGACGAGATACGGGGCGGTCTCTCCGGCAGAGAGCGTGACATCAAGCAACGTTCCGCCGATTTTCCAGTCCGCGGCCACCGCGGACTACGCCGGCGGCATGTATCCCATTTACGCGATGGCGCAGAGATTCCGGAGCGCTCTGAATGCGGCCGGAGTGACGAACACGTTGGAAACGCCAAGCGTGACAACGTGTCATGCCATCGGGTGCTGGTACATCTCTTCGACCAACACCGGCAACACCGTCGAGACGGACGCCATCTCGTGGCTGAGACGGACGGTCGGTTGATCGAGCGACGTCATGCATGCCGCGTCGCGGACGGTGGGGGCCTCCCGCATGGTTAGGACGTTGTAGGCAAATTGCGCGCCGCGCTGGGCCATGTTGTCCACTGACGGCGGCTCGCCGGGCCGGGAGTCGCACGACTCGCGGCCGTCACCCTCAGCGGTTGTCGGCGTCCCTCAGGCGGCGGCTCATCGACTGAAGCATGTGGTAGGCAACCTTGGGGTGTGCCGCCAGGAATGACTCGAACTCCCACCCCGCAACCGCGCTTACCGTAAGCGGCGTCACAGCCACAACACTGGCACTACGACCCTGGCGATCGAGCAATGCCATCTCGCCGAAATGGTCGCCGGGTTTGAGACGAGCTGTTCGCGTTGGGAGTCTCACCTCGGCCTCCCCGGACAGGATGACCATGAAACCGACGCCGTCGTCGCCCCGGACCATGATCTCCTTGCCGGCCGGGTGCTGGATCTCCGTCATCTCGGCTTGGATCTTCTTCAGCTCCTTGTCGGGGATCCCGTCGAACAGGGAGCATGCGGTGAGTTCCATTGATCTTCGAATGGTAGCCCGATCCGCGGTCGCGGACCACAACTCACAGCAACGGAAACCGCTCGGCCTGCTGCGCTAGTCGCGGCCGGTCGCGTCCAGCGCCACCGCCTGGTCGATGTAGTAGCGCAGCACCGCCTTGTCGACGCTGTCGACGCGTTTCAGCTTGATATGCCTGGCGGTCTTGCCCGTGCCACGGAGAAGGCCATATCGATCCTCGAGGCTGGTGCCCGCGCGGAAGCTGAAGGTAACGTCCTTCTTGGTGCCGAGGATCCAGGCGAAGATCTGCCCGCCGGCCTTGAAGACCGGCATGTTGTAGCTGACCACCTCCTCCGCCTGAGGCACGCACTCACGGACCAGGGCACGGAGCATCGCCACCGTCTCCTGATGCTCTGGGAGGATCTTTGTAGAGACCCAGTCATCGACGCTCAACTGCATGATTCGCTGCACCTCCTCGGCTCCTAGCCCGGCGATGTCGTTGTATCGCTCTGTTGCAACACGTGCCAAGCTTGTCCCAATCCGACCCCCGGCTGCTCGAATCGCGCACCCAAACGGTTTAAGTTGAGCACCCAGCCGACCGCATTCCACCCTCGATCCAAGGGAGACCATTGGAACCGATACGACTGCTTATCGCAGACGACGACCCGATTTTCGTCAAGAGTCTGATCAAGAGCCTCACCAGTGATTCCGGGATCGACATCGTCGGCGTCGCGGGCGATGCTCCTGAAACGATTCGCATGGCGGTCGAGCTTCAGCCGGAGGTCGTGCTGTGTGATGTGAGCATGCCCGGGGGCGGCGGGCCGGTCGCGTGCGTCGGCATCCGTGAATCTTCTCCCACGACCAGGGTCATCGCACATTCGATGTACGACGACCGTGGCGCAGTGATGCACATGGTCAGAGCCGGCGCAATCGGCTACGTGCTCAAGGGCTCACCACGTGACCTGATCATGTCCACCCTCGAGCGCGCGAGAAATGGCGAAGCCAGCCTTTCCGGCCACGTAGCCTCCCTGGTGGTCAACGAGCTCTCGGCGACCCTGCGCGACCATGAGCGAGAGGCTGAGCGCCGGCGCCAGGACCTGGCCGCGATCCGGCGGCTGGCGAGCGGCGATGGGATCGAGGTGCGCCTGGAGCCAATTGTTGACCTGGGACTGGACAGCCTGGTTGGCGTCGAAGCGATTCCGTGGCGGCCGGCACTCGTCGGTGTCGAAGGGGAAACCCTGGAGTCATGGATGGCAACGGCCAGCAGCGTCGGTTATGGCGCGGAGCTGGACTTTGCCCTGGCTCGTATCTGCATGGCCAAACTCGATGATGTCCCGCCGTGGGCATGGCGTGCGATCAAGGTAGCGCCGACGACCCTACTCGACCCCGCGTTCGCCGATGGCCTGAGGGCCCAGGCCCCCGAGACGGTATGCCTCGAGGTGGGCGACTGGCCCGGCGGCGACTACGACCAGCTCCGCCGCGCGCTTGACCAGATCCGTGGGCCCAAGGTGACCCTGGCCGTCGACGGTCTGGGCAGCAACGGATCGGCTCTGCGCCAGGTCGCGGAGCTCCGTCCGGACTTCGTCAAGCTCCACCCGTGGGTGATGGAGCGCGGCCTCCGCGACGGCTTCTCTCCGGAGCTGGTCAAGACGATGGCCAATCTGGTAACTGGCGCGGGTTCACAGCTTGTCGTCTGCGGCGTTCACAATGAGACCGAGATGCAGATGCTCCGCGACCTCAACGTCCGGTTCGCCCAGGGTCGCAACCTGGTGCGGGCCAGCGGGGCCGGCCCCTTTGGACAGGACAACGGCGGGGAGCCACCGATTGCCATAGCCAAATGAACCTGCTGTGGGATCTCCTCGGCAGGACCCGGCGCCAGGCCGACTTGATGCCGGCGCCGATGCGCCGCGAGGGCATCACCTTGCGTTTCGTGCCCCTGCTGCTGGTGGGGCTGTTCACTGCGCTGCTCCAGCTGGGGCCCACCGCTGAACTGATCACCCGCAACCAGGTGGCCACCGTCGGACTGATCGTGGCGCTGATCGGGTGGCTGCTGCTGGCGCTGTGGCGCCGGCTCCCTCGCTGGACCCAGGCGCTGCCGCCGCTGCTCGGCATCCTGGTCTACCTGGTGGTCCTCGGCAGCCCCGACTACCGCGTCAGCTACTCGCCGGTCCTGCTGGTACCACTGCTCTGGCTGGCGCTCTACTACACCTGGGTCGAGCTCACCATCGGGCTGGGCCTGATCATCGGCTACAGCTTGTTTGAAACCCTCACCGACCGGGTGGCTGCTTCGGAGCTGTTCTTCCAAGCCAGCTATGCGGCGGTGAGCGTGCTCGCGTTCTATTCCGTCCACATCGTGGTCCAGCGGATGCGCAACTATGCCGTGGACGTCACGGTGGTCGGCCGTCTCCTCAACGAGGTCGCCTCACTGGCCGACAGCCAGGAGGCGCGGATGGCGATCTGCGACGGTCTCAATCGCGCCTGCTGGGCCAGCCACGCCCGGCTTTACGAGCTGGACGGCGCCGGCGGGCTGATCGCGACTGCCGGCACGACCTCGATCGAGGAATCCGTGGCGCTGCCGATCCCGGCCGGCGGCGACAGCGGGGCCACATCCGGACACGAATCACTGCATCCCGCGGTCCAGGCTTTCGTCGGCGGGAAGCCGGTATTCACCGGTGACACGGCTGAAGGCTCGGGGGACTGGCTGGGCGGCAGGCAGAGGTCGGCTCTATGGCACCCGGTGCTGCGCAACGGCGAGCCAGTGGGGGTGCTGGCGGCGAGCTGGAGCTGGAAGGTGGACAAGATGACGGCGCGCGAGGCCGCTTCGGTGTCGATATTCGCTTCGGAGGCCGCCGTGATCGTCGAGCGGGCCGACCTGCTCCGTCAGCTGCGGCAGATGGTTCGGACGGATCCCGTGACCGAGCTGCCCAACCGGCGCGCATGGGACCTGGAAGTCCCTCGGGCGATGGCGCGCGCGGCGCGAGCCGGACAGCCACTGTGCGTCGCGGTGATCGACCTGGATCACTTCAAGGCCTATAACGACGATTGGGGACACAACCGCGGCGACCGCCTCCTGCACGAGGTCTCCTCCGCCTGGCAGGGGCAGCTCCGCGACGTTGACATGCTGGCGCGGTTCGGCGGCGACGAGTTCGGACTGCTCCTTCCCAACTGCCCGCTGGACGAGGCGGTTCGCGTCCTCGAGCGCGTGCGGCAGGTCACGCCGGACGGCCAGAGTTGCTCAGCCGGCATCGCCTGGTGGAACTCGCAGGAGTCTGCCGAGGACCTGGTGGCACGGGCCGACTCGGCGCTCTACGAGAGTAAGCGGTCGGAGCGAGGCAGCGTGACGACGTCGGGCACCGACGGCGACCTCAGCCTGAAGCACTGGGCGACGGTGGTGCCCGAGCTGCTTCGGACCAAGGCCATCCTCTCGGTGTACCAGCCGATCTGCGACATCAACGACCGCCGCCCGATGGGCTACGAGGCGCTCGCCCGACCCGCCGGCGAGGACGCCAGCATCAGCGTCGAGGCCATGTTTGCGGCCGCCCATCGGATGGGCGCCGGGCGAGACCTCGACTGGTTGTGCCGCCGGATGGCGGTCGAACACGCCGGCTGGCTGCTGCCGTACCAGCTGCTCTTCGTCAATGTCGGCGTTCGCGCCCTGTTGGATCCGGTGCACGACGTCGACCAGATGCTGATGCTGATGCGCTGGGCCAAGCGCTCACCCTCGAGCGTGGTCCTGGAGATCAGCGAGCGCGAGCCGGTCAGCGACCTCGATCGCTTCCGGGAGGTCATCAGCGCCTACCGTCGCGAGGGGTTCCGATTCGCCCTCGACGACGTTGGAGAGGGCCACTCGACGCTGGAGACGATTGCCGCCGCCAACCCCGAATTCATCAAAGTCGCGCGCAGCCTGACCGAGCAGTCCGAGTTCGGCTCCCACCGCGCCATGATCAGGGCGGTGGTCGAATTCGGCCGCTCCAACGGCGCCCAGGTGATCGCAGAAGGGATCTCCACCGAAGCCCAGCTGAACAGCGTACGCGAGCTGGGCGTGGACCTGGGCCAGGGCTACATCCTGGGACGTCCGATGACCATGGAAGACGCCCGACCGGTCACGGTGGACCCGCCGGAGGTCGCGATCTCGACCTGACCGGGACGCCCGGCCCATCCCCCCGCCCGCAAGGAACCCTCGGCTTCCGTCGTTGTCAGCATCCGGGACGGATTTCTTGTCCGTGATGTATTTTGTTGTGGGGTGTTGAGTAGGGTGAGACGGCGGGGCCGGCTCAAGTCCGCGGGGTTTGCCATGGGCGCGGTTGCCGCGACCCTGCTTCCGCTCACCCCGGCCATGACCGCCCGGGCTGCGTCAGTCTCGGTCCTGAACGGCACCAGCTACCGGACCGCGATATTCCCCAACGACCAGCTGACCAAGCGCGACCTGACGCAGGTCACCAAAAAACGCGTGGACTTCCGCCAGGGGATCGACTACCCCGCCTGCGACAGCACCAACTACTCGATCTGCGACGGCTTCACGATGCTGGACAAGCTCGACGGTTTCGACATCCAGCCCCGGGTTACCATCCCCTTCACGGGTCCCATCGACATCAAATCCGTGAACGACAGCGACGTCTTCGTGCAGGGCCCCGGGGGACGGACGCAGCTGATGCAGCTGGTCTGGGACCCGGCGTCGTTGACCCTGAGCGGGATCACCAACGCCATGCTCTACGAGGCCAGCCTCTACAACATCGTGGTGACTTCAGCGGTCAAGGACGCCTCGGGCAACCCCATCGATGCGTGCGGGGGGACGTGCGTGGTGCCGTTCACAACCCGATCAGCGACGTCTGAGCTGATCAAGATTCGCCAGTCCCTCGATGACGGATCGGCTTTCACAACCGCCGGGATCCCATCGGTCGCCGACCGCAAGCTCGGCTTCACCCAGAACGGCATCCCCGATGTCTTCCCCGCACCGGCGGTGCTGCCGTCAATCGCGAGCCAGGCGAACGGCATCGTCAGACTCGACCAGACCACGACCGACCCGGACCCGTCGAAGCTGCAGTCGTCGGTGGTTCCAAACCTGGTCCCGCCCGGCTTCTCGGGAACCTACTCCTTCGGCAGCTTCAAGTCGCCGCGTTACCAGTACCGCTCGACCAGCCTGCACCAGGACGACCTCAACGGCTATACCGACGGCGTCATCCCTACGGTCCCTAGCAAGCAGACGCCACAGCCATTCGGATACGACCAGCTCGGCGTGATCATGGTCCTGCCCGCAGGGCCGCCCCCGGCGGGTGGCTGGCCGGTGGCGATCTACGGTCCCGGCTTCACCCGTAGCAAGTACGACATCTTCGTCACCGCCGACTACAACGCCACGCTGGGCGTCGCGACCGTCGCCACCGACCCCGCCGGCCACGGATACGGCACCGCCAGCGAGGCCGCGGTGACCACCGCAACCGGCACCACCACCTTCCTCTCCTACGGCCGCGGTCGCGACCTCGACGGCGACGGCTGCATCGCCGACGGCCTGCTCGATGGCGTCGGCCCCACGCCTCACCGGGTGCGCTCGGGCGGCACCTGCGCCAACCCGACCTTCAGCAGCCAGCTGCCCAGCCACAAGACCGTAGACGGGCTGCAGTCAGGGCTGTTGCAGACAGCGATCGACAATATGACGCTGCAGCGCGCGATCGCGTCTGGCGTCGACATCCCCACCGTCGGCAACGACGTGCTCAGCCACACCAACATCTATTACTACGGGCTCAGCTTCGGCTCCATCTACGGCACCATGCTGATGGGCGCCGACAACCACCTCAGCGTCGGCCTGCTCAACGTCGGCGGCGGCCCGATCATCGACATCGCCCGGCTTTCGAGCTTCCGCGGCAACCTCCATGACTCGCTGGCGGTGGTCAAACCGTCGCTGCTCAACGGTGGGCCCGGCCTCAACGGCTTCACCGAGTCCATCCCGCTGCGGCAGGACCCGCCGGTGACCAAGCCTTACCCCGGCGCGATGCAGCTGCAGGAGCTGTTCGCCGCCACCAACTGGTACGACCGCAGCGGCAGTCCCGAGAGCTTTGCGCCCCTCCTGCGCCTGCGCAAACCCGCCGGCCAGCCGGACAAGAAGCTGCTCTTCCAGAGCGCGTACGGGGACGCCACAGTACCCAACGTGACCGCCGGCACGATGTACCGCGCCGGTGATCTGTTCGACCTGGTCACCTACTTCCGCCATGACAAGTCGGCTCCCGGGCTGCAGCAGTCCAACCCGCACGGCTGGCTGGCCGACCCGACGATCGACCCGGTGGCCCGGACGGCCGGCGAGCAGCAGCTGGGCATCTGGCTGGCCAGCGGCGGCACTCAGCGTGTCAACACCAACCCATTGCTGCTCGAGACTCCCGCCGCGACCATCGGCAACTTCGATTGTCTCCACTACGCCGACCCCGAGACCGGCGGCGCCTACTCCGCGCCCAGCTTCCCCAACGACAGCCGCGAGTGTCCGACCATCGCGCAGGACCTGAAGGGCGGATGGCTGGACCCGCTGCCGATCCCGGATGGCGACTCGGTCCACTCCCGCGCAGACGCTGTCAACGGCGCCACCGGCGTGGAAGCTTCGGGCGTCAGCGGCGCGAGCACTCTGCCTTTCACATCGGCCGCGGCTCTTGGCGCTGGGCCCGCAGCGACGCTTGGGCTGATTCTGCTCGGAGCCCTGGTCCTGGTGGCGGGGTACAACCTGGTCCGGCGCCGGAGGGAGCCGACTCGAACCTGACACGCGTTCCTGCCGCGCTGGCGATGGCCCTTGGGCTGGCGCTGGCCCCATCCGGCATCGCCGGTGTGGCTTCGCCGAATGTGACCAGCGACACCCGTGACCTCACCGCGTACGTCAACCCGCTCTCCGGGACACTAGGCGCGGGGTTCCCGATGGTCGGGGCCAGCCTGCCATTCGGCATGATCCAGCAGGGTCCTGATACCGGGATACCAGGCGCGGCCAACCCGGTGAACTACGACGGCTACGCGTTCACCGACACCGATATCCGCGGCTTCAGCCTCACCCATTTCGACGGCGCCGGGATCCACATCTCGGGCGACCTGCCGTTCATGCCGACCACCGGCGCTGTAACCAGCACCGATTTCACGCAGTACCAGTCGCTCTTCTCGCACGTCGACGAGGTCGCCCAGCCCGGCTACTACGCGGTCGGGTTGACGACCTACAACACGCGCGTCGAGCTGGCGTCGACCCCGCACGCGGGCATCCAGCGCTACACCTTCCCGTCGACGACCGTGGCCAACGTGCTCCTCAACGCCAGCCTCAGCATCAACGGGATGCACCCCGCCACCGTGAACGTCGTCGGCAACAACGCGTTCCAGGGGCTGATGAGCTCGACATCCAACCCCGCCTCCGGCTACACCCTGTACTTCACCGCTGTCTTCGATCGACCCTTCAGCTCATGGGGTACGTGGAGCGGCGGCACTATCACGCCCGGCTCAACGTCAACCTCGAGTGGGGCCAGCGGTGCCTATGCCACTTTCGACACCACATCGAACCGCGTGGTCAATTTGCGGGTCGGCCTCAGCTACGTCGACCTGGCCGGCTCCGCCGCCAACCTAGCCGCCGAGATCCCCGCGGGCATGTCGCTGGACACGATCAGGACATCAGCGCACAACGCCTGGAACGCCCGACTTCACGACATCGAAGTGAGCACCGCGGACGTCAATCTGCTGCAGACCTTGTACACCAACCTCTACCGGGCCCTGACGATGCCGTCCCGGTTCGACGACATTGACGGTCGCTATATCGGCTTCGATGGCACCGTTCACACCGTCCCCGGCGGCCACCATCACTACACCAACCTTTCGCTGTGGGACACCTATCGAACCCAGAACCCGCTGCTGGAGCTGATCGAACCCGCGGTCGCCCACGACGTCTACATCTCGATGCTCGACGACTACGACCAGAACGGGATGCAGCTGCCCAAGTGGACCGACGCCAACCGCGACTATCAGATCATGGGCGGCGATTCGGCCACCCCAACCATCGTCGACGGGGTGATGTCGGGGGTCCTCCAGGGTGCCGAAGCGCAGCGCGCGTACGCCGCGGTCCTGCACCAAGCTATGACGGTAACGCCCCAGCCGGCGTACGCGCGGGAGCACCTGGTCGAAGACCTGTCGCATGGCTACATCCCCTATGAGAGTGGCGGAAGCCGGGCAGCCGCCGAGACCCAGGAGTACGCCATCGCCGACGCCGCCGTCTACGGCCTCGCCATCCATTTCGGAGACTCGACTTCGGCTGCGGCCCTGCGGACGCGCGCCGACTTCTGGAAGAACCTCATCGATCCGGGCCAGCTGATGATCCGGCCGCGCAACGGCGACGGCACCTGGGCCGACCCGTGCTCGTCGAATCCCCTCGTCGGTCCCTGTCCCCCCCACCCCTGGAGCCCCCTGTTCCAGGACGGATACCAGGAGGCCACCGGTTGGCAGCAAACCTGGCTTGAGTCGCATGACGTCGCCGGGCTCGCCGCCGCCATGGGAGGCCCCAGCGCGACCGTCTCGAAGCTCGACACATTCTTCAGCCAGGCGCTCACCGACCTGCCTTACGTGGTGCCACTGACGCAGCAGTACTCGAGCTTCTTCGGCATCTACTACATCGGCAACCAGTTCACGCCCGCCAACGAGCCGGACCTCCAGTCGCCCTGGTTCTACGACTACCTGGGTCAGCCATACAAGACCCAGCAGGTAGTCCGTGCCGCCATGGACACCTACAACCAGCGGCCCGACGGCCTGCCCGGGAACGACGACACCGGCACCATGTCGTCGTGGTTTGTGCTGGCGTCGATTGGGATGTACCACGTGACGCCCGGGGTGCCGGCGTGGGAGCTCAACAGCCCGTCTTTTGATACCGTCCGGCTGCACCTGGGATCGCCCAAGGCGACTTTCACGATCAACGCCCCGGGATCCTCGCTGCTGAACAAGTACGTTCAGTCGGCGACCCTTGCGGGTGCGACCCTCAACAGGCCATATGTCACGGCGTGTGAGCTGCGACCCGGCGGCAACCTCACCTACGGCCTTGCCGCCACCGCCAACACCGCCTGGGGTGCCAGCTCACCGCCGCCGTCCCTGAGCGACCCGACCGCGAACCCACTAGTGTCGACCTGCGCCGGCGAGATCAGCGCTGGAGGTTCAGCCTCCGGCTAGCCGACGGGGTGCTACCGGCACCGTGGTGATGGTGCGAGCACCCTTCCCGAACAGAGCGTGGCGGATCAGAATTTCCAACTGATGCCGGCGACTGTAGAACCCCCGACATGGATGCAGGTCTGAGCCCGAGCCCCGATCGCTCGACGTCCACCCTCCCCATGCCTGCCGCGGTGGGGATGGCGCTGCTGCTGGTCAGCCTCCTGGCGGCCTGGGTGACGGTCACCGTGATGCTGCCGGGCAATGTCCCCGTGTCAGACGCCACCGGCGCGGAGCTTGTATTGGCGGTGCCGCTGGCCGCCGGGAGCGCCGTCGCCCTGCTCCTGGTCATCCGCAAGCCAAAGAACGTGGTCGGCTGGCTGATGACAAGCGCGATGGTCGTCCTCAGCCTGTTGCTGCTGGGCAACAACTACACGTTCGACGTTCTGTACGGGCAGAACCTCCCAGCCAGCCTGATCGTTCCCCTGTGGTACGTGTCAACCCTCGGATGGTCGATCGGTTTCTCCACTCTGCTGGTCGTGATTCCCCTGGTTTTTCCCGATGGCAAGTTGCTGTCGAAGCGCTGGAGACCGGTCCTCTGGCTCGTGGCGGCAGGCGCGGTCGTCGGCGTGCTGACCACGGTTCTCGACCCACAGCCGATCGGCGACCAGCACCGCCACGTCGCCAACCCGTTGGGCATAAGCGGCGCACACGACCTGATGCAGTTCCTCGGCGGGCCCCCCTTCTCGATTCTCCTCATCCTCCTGATGATCAGCGGCGTGATTTCCGTCGCGGTTCGGTACCGCCGCGCCGGCGCCGAGTTGAGGCAGCAGCTGAAGTGGTTCCTGGCGGCGGTGGTGCTCGGCGTCGCCTGCCTGATCTTCGCCTTCGTGACCAACTTCTCGCCGCTCGGGTTCGTGGTCAGCGCCGTAGGCTTTGCGGCCCTGCCGGTGGGAATCGCGATCGGTGTTCTGAAGTACCGGCTCTACGACATCGACGTGGTCATCAGTCGCGCTGTGATTTTCGGGAGCATGGCGGTGTTCATCACGATCGTCTACATCTCGATCGTTGTGGGCATCGGTTCGCTCGTCGGCAGCACCGGGAGGTCCAGTGTCTTCCTCTCGGTGGTGGCGACCGCAGTCGTGGGCGTGGCCTTCCAGCCCGTGTTCGGCCGCGCCCGCCGAATCGCCAACCGCCTCGTCTACGGCAAACGGGCAACGCCGTACGAGGTGCTTGCCGACCTCAGCGATCGGATGGTCGAGACGTATGGAAATGAGGACGTTCTGTCGCGTGTCGCCCGGACCATTGCCGAGGCGACCGGCGCAACCCGGGTTGATGTACACCTGCGCGTGGCGGCCGAGCTGCGGTCAGCGGCAGTATGGCCCGCGGGGGATCCACCATCTCCGTCGATCCCGGTCGCCGGCGACGAGTTGCCGTCCATAGCCGGCGTGGACTATGCGGTGGCGGTGCGGCACCAGGGCGAGCTGCTCGGGGCGCTTACCGTGACGAAGCGCTCCGGCGAGTCCCTGTCCCCCATCGAAGAGAAGCTCGTCGGCCACCTCGCCGCCCAGGCGGGGCTGGTGCTGAAGAACGTCGGATTGACATCCGACCTGAGGGCGCGGGTCGAAGAGCTGCGCGCTTCGCGGCAGCGGCTGGTCACGGCTCAGGACGCCGAGCGGCGGCGCATCGAACGCAACCTCCACGACGGCGCCCAGCAAAACCTCGTCGCCCTGAAGGTGAAGCTGGGGCTACTGGAGGCGCTGACACGGAAAGACCCGGTCAAGGCCGCCGAGCTCGCCGCCCAGGTCAAGGATGATGCCGACGAGGCCCTGCAGACCTTGCGCGACCTGGCGCGCGGGATCTACCCGCCGCTGCTGGCGGAGCAGGGCCTGGTGGCGGCGCTTACGGCGCAGGTCCGCAAGGTATCGGTCCCTGTCGAGGTCCAGGCCGACGGAGTCGCTCGCTACCCGCAGGAGCTCGAGGCGGCGGTCTACTTCTGCTGCCTGGAGGCACTGCAGAACGTCGCCAAGTACGCCCGGGCCTCGGGCGCCCGGGTCCGACTGAGCGCGCCCAACGGCAGGGTCGAGTTTGAGGTCGAGGACAACGGAACCGGCTTCGACCCCGAAACCACCGCGATGGGCTCGGGGCTGCAGAACATGACCGATCGGATCTCAGCCCTGGGCGGATCCCTCAGCGTCAGATCCAGCGTCGCGGGCGGCACAACCGTCGCCGGCAGCCTGCCGATCCCTCAGCCGGCCGCGGCCTGAGAGCAGGGCGCCGAGCCCGGCCACGCCGGCGACCAGCGCCAGCGCTCCAAGACCTGGATCCGTTCCCGTGAATGGCAAGCTGCCGAGGGATGCGGCTTCGACGCGACCCGGTCGGGCTGGAGCGCACGCTTGCGGAAGCTCCGCGTCGGCCAGCACCTCCGGTCGGGTCAGCCGCGCTGGCGCCGGGACCGGGGCGGGCGGCGGGTCGGTGGCGGCCTGCCCCTGGTTGCAGAGCGCATCCTCCAGCACACTGGGATCCGGGCAGGAGGCGACCGTTGGTGGCTTCGCAAAGGGCGGCGGCCCAGAGCGGACAAGGCACTCGCGGAAGTCGATAGCGTTGGCGTCGCGGGCGGTCAGCGCGGGCAGGTTCCATTTGGTCTCGATGGTCCGAAGCAGCGAGCCGTGGTCGCGCACGACGTGCGAAACGTGGTCGGCCCGGGCCCAGGGCGAGATCACCATGTTGGGGACGCGGAAGCCGTACCTGGCGTAGTCGTCGCCGTACCACTGGCTCGGCGGTAGGTTGGGGTGCGTCCCGTCGCCTGGCGGAGGCGCCGGCGGCGGGGTGACATGGTCGTAGTAGCCACCGCTCTCGTCATAGCAGTAGACGATCAGCGAGCGCATCCAGAGATCGTGGTTGGACATGATCGAGGTGATAGCCCGGTAGACAAAGTTCTGCCCGGCGTCGATATCCCCGGGGTTCTCCTCGCTCTGCGCCAGGAACTCCGGCTCGATGGTGACCACCGGCGGCAGGACCCCCGAGGCGATAGCGGCCTCGAGAAGAAGCGCAGCGCCGTCGTTGCCGCCACCGATGTGGATGTTCTGGGCATGGCTCTCGGCGTAGCCGGAGATCAGGCCGCACGTCGGCACGCTGCCACAGAAGGTGGCCCAGCCGATGCCGTAGTGATCCAGCATCTCGAAGATGTGACCGTTGGGCGGCGTCACCTGGGTCAAGTTGGTGGGGTTGCCGGGGGACGGCCGCATGGTGTCGGTGATGCCCACGGCGCTGCCGCAGATGGAGAAGAGCCGGTTGGGGTCGGTGGACGCCAGGGTCGACGAGAAGTACCGGTCGCCGACCGGGAAATGCGCCGCCAGCGAGTAATACGTCGAAAGGACTTCCGAGTCCCAGAAACCCATGGCCCGGGCTCCACTGTCGACCTTGCAGAAGCCGTCCATTGCGCCGCCGTTGTATGACTCGTGGCTGTTGTGCCAGGAGACGTTGGGAGTCGAGGTGGCGCAGGAGACGTTGTTGCGGAAGCTCCGATACCACTTGCCGTCGGCGGCCTGCATGGTGTCGGTAGGACGTCCGCCCTCGAGCGTGCGAAAGCCGTCGACCCTGCGGGCCAGGCGCGGCGCCGTGACGCGGTCGTAGGGAAGCATCCCCATGTAGGCGTCGAACGACTTGTTCTCCATCATCACGAGGAAGATGTGGTCGATGTTCGCCAGCTCCGGCGCGAGGTCTGGCTGCGGGATCCCGACCGGCCGGCCCGGGAACGGCAGCGTCCCCGGAGGCAGCAGGCAGGAGTCCGCTGCCATCGAGGATTTGGACAGCAGGCCAGGAGCGAACATCGCCGTCGTCCCGACAGCCAGTCCGCCCTTTAGAAACCCCCGCCTGCTGACGCCACCCGCAAGGGGGACCCCCGCCGGCCCTCCTAATCCCGACACTCCACCTACATCTTCGGCGATCCGCGCCGTCGCCCGCAGGTCAGGGTCGGCGGTCTTCGATCTCCCAGGCGTGGTCGAGGACGTGCCAGGCGAGCCGCCGTACCGCGTACCGGATCGGCCAACGCTTGCTGTCGGGCTCGCGACGAACGGTGGCGTCGGCGTCGCGAAGGGCCTCCGTCAACGCCTCACGGTGGGCGGCGATGGCCGCGACATCGAAAGGGGCCGGTTCCCGCAGCTTGGTTCCGAGGTGCCTGGAGTAACCGGCCTCCGCCGCCAGCACGTGGGCCACGATCTTGGTGCGGTCCCTGCCTCCCCCGCGCGGTCCCTTCACCAACTCCTCGGGAGAGTCCTCAACGACCTGGTCGAAAGCTTGCCAGCAGGACGAGAGCAGCGCCAGCAGGCGGTCCTTCTCGCTGGCCACAGGCTCTTGCAGGTCACGATCCGTCATCTTCGACGGAGCGCCAAACGCCGTGGTCGCGTCGCCCGGGATGCGCTCCAGGACGCGCAGGCCCGCGGCTGAACCGGCATCCAGCATCAGTCCCGCCGCCGCCGCAACCGGCTTGTACCGCACCTCGTATTCGGCCAGCGTCGCTATCGCAGAGGCTTCATCCCGGCCGGCGCGAGCATAGCCGGGCCACTCGTAGGCGCAGGCGAAGACACGCTTCGGCGATGTCTCCAGGTAGACCTCGATCTCGGCCACGGCCAAACAGCCTAGCGCCAATCGCCGTCAATGCGGCCAAGCGCCGTCGCCCGACATAATGGCTTCTGCCCGACATGAGAACCGAGACGCCACTGCCCAGCGCCCAGCAGCTGTACGTCGATTGGGAGGGCGCCCACTGGTCGGCGCACGACATCGACCTCAGCCGCGACCGTGCCGACATGGCCGCCCTCGGGGATTCGGAGCGGCTGCTTCTCTACTTCGCGCTGTCGTCGCTGATGGTGGCCGAAGAGCGGATCTCGACGCAGTTCGTCGGGCTGGTCCTGGCCCAGGACGACGAGGAGGACGGCAGCTTCCTCTGCACCCAGCTGGTGGACGAGGTCCGGCACATGCAGTTCTATGCCCGCTTTCAAAGCGAGGTGGTTACCGATCCCGCCACCATCGGCGCCCACGTCGCGAGATCGCGAGCGGTGCTGGAAGCGCCGTTCAAACTGCTCTTCGATGAGGCCCTGGTGCAAGCGCACGCGCGCCTTGTCACCGCCCCTGGCAACCGCGCCGCGAAAGTCGATTTCGTGACGATCTACCACCTGGTGCTCGAAGGCACCCTCGGCGTTACAACCTCACATTTCCTGCTCGGGTTCCTGCGGTCGCGCGGCGTCCTGCCCGGCTTCGTGGCGGGCTACTCGAAGATCGCTGCCGACGAGGGCCGCCACATCACCTACGGGACGCAGTTCCTGCGCCAGGCGGTGGCTGCCGACCCTGGTATGGGCGAGGTCGTTCGAGCAAGGCTGGAGCAGCTGATGCCCGCCATCACCGAGACGCTGTCGCCGCCGGATTCGGTGATCGCGGTCCTGGGAGCCAAGCCCGGCGCCCTGGTCGAGCATGGCCTGGGGGCGCTGCGCCGGCGCCTGGAGATGATCGGCGTGGAGCTCTAGGCTACCGAGAAGCGGACCCCGGTCAGCTCCTCCGAGACTCTCCACAGCCGCTGCGCGACGTCCACGTTGTAGGCGGCCCTCCGTGCCCTCACCTCCTTGGGGTGGCCGCGAAATTCCATCAGCCCGTCCGGGCCGATGAACGCGCCGCCTTCGACGCCCGGTGCTGTGGCGGCGTAGAGGGTCGGTAGGGCACCCATGTCAGCGCTTTGCGCTACCAGCACGTTGAGGATGGCTCCACCTACCCGCTCGTAGATGCGGCTGGGCCCGGCGAACTGGAGGTTGGTCGCGGAGTAGCCGGGATGGGCGGCGACGCTGCGCAGCGACGTGCCGGCGGCGCGGGCGCGACGATCCAGCTCGAATGCGAACAGCAGGTTGGCCAGCTTCGATTGGCTGTAGAAGAGCCAGTTGTTGTATCCGCGCTCACCGCCAAGGTTGTCGAAATCAATCCGTCCGCCGCGGTGGGCGGCGCTGCTAACTGTGACCACCCGCGGCTCCGGCCGGTTCAGCAGCTGCCGTATCAAGAGTCCGGTCAGGGCGAAATGGCCGAGATGGTTGGTGCCGAACTGCGATTCGAACCCGTCGACGGTCAGGCGCCGCGGAGGCGCCATCACCCCGGCGTTGTTGACCAGCAGGTCGAGCCCTTCGTGCCCTTCTCCGAACCGGCGCGCGAAGGCGCGCACCGACGCCAGGTCGGCGAGGTCGAGCGCGGTCACCTCGAGCCGCGCCTGCGGCACCACCGACATGATGTCCTTCGCCGCCGCATCGCCTTTAGCCGTGTCACGAGCGGCCACGATGACTTCGGCTCCGGCCCGAGACAGTTCGCGAGCGGTCGCCTTGCCCAGCCCGCTGTTGGCGCCGGTGACGATCGCCACCTTCCCGGTTAGGTCCGGGATCTCCCTGGCGGTCCAGCGGCCGGCCCTGGCATCCGTTGCGGTCATCTCTGGACTCTACCCGCGCCGGCCGGCACGGGAACTCGATCCGCCGTTGTCCAGTGATGACTCCGCCGCTGGATTCGGGGCCAAGTCCAACCGTTTTCACAGACCGCTCTGAGGGGCCGCCGCCAGCATCGACTCACGAGCTCCCACCAGGGGGCGAACACAGGAGGAATCCCCAATGTCCCGAGTCAAGTCCGCCGCCATCGCGGCCACGATCGCAGCGTCCGGGCTGCTGGGCGGCGTCGTCGGCGCCGCCATCACGGGGGGCACCGTTGCTCTCAGCACGACTCCACAGGCGGCGACCAGCACGTCCGGCACCGCCGCCACAACCGCGTCGGCGTCGCCTTCGGCGACCGGCACCTTCAAGTCGAACGAAGACCCAACCCATGAGGCCGGCGAGAGCGCAGCCCGTGAGGCTGCCGAGAACAACGGCACCGCGGGGATCCCGCAGGGTTCAGGCAGCACGCCTCCCTCGCAGTAGCCCCGCCGTTGGGAACAGCCGCCCCGGCTGATCTCACCTATCCCCTCCCATCCGCAGGGCCGGCCAGCACCGGCCCTGCGGTTACGCGTGGCCGGAGCGGGACAATGCCGTCATGACCGCGCTCGCTCGCCTCGCTTCGGCTGCAGCCATCCTGGCCGCCGTCGCGGCAACCGGAGCGGCGTCCGTCCGCGCGGCCTCGCCGGCGGCGTCCCTGACCCTCGTCGGGCAGAGCTCGCTTGGCAGTCGCGGCATGAGCGCCGCGCTGACGCTGGCGGGCGGTTGCGCATACATCGGCAGCCGCACCGACGCAGCACCGCTGGTGGTCGACATCTCCAACCCGGCTTCGCCCCAGGTCGTCGGCCACCTCACCGCGCACAGCGGCAGCACTCCGAGGGAGCTGCGCGCGATACCCGCAAACCGGGAGCTGGTGGTGCTCAACTACGCCATCAACGGCGGTCCCAACGGGCTCGACATCTATCAATGGACGGCCGATTGCCGCAGCCCCAAGCTCACCGGCCACTACGACTTCCGCAGCCATGTCCCGCACGAGTTCTACCTCTGGCAGGACCCGCAGCGGCCGGCCAGGTTCCTGGCCTTCGTGACCATGTTCGCCTCCGTGGGCAACGCGCTCAACGTCGTCGATGTCTCCAGCCCGGCGGCTCCCTCCCTGGTGGGCGGATGGAGCGCTCCCTCCAGCTACGGCTACGCCCCACTGCACTCGATCGCGCTGACCCCCGACGGCCGCACTGCCTACCTCTCGCTCTGGACCGGCGGGTTGGTGGTAGCGGACTCCAGCGATTTCGCGACCGCCGCCGCGTCCCCCTCGCTGCGCCTGTTGACGTCGGCAGGGGCGCGCTTCAAGACTCCACCCGGAAATGTCCACAGCGCCGTCCCGGTGCCCGGCAGGTCGCTGGTGGTCACCACCGACGAGCGCTACCCCACGCCCTATGGGCAGGGATGCCCCTTCGGCCCCGCCCATGTCGTCGACGTGTCCAACCCCGCTCAACCGGTGGCGCTGGCGACGATGTCGATCGCGGAGAACAACCCGTCGTCCTGCTCGGCAGCGGGCAGCGGGACGTGGACCAGCCACAACCCCACCCTCACCGCCCACCTGGCCCTGATCAGCTGGTACAGCGGCGGGCTCCAGGTCTTTGCGCTGGACGACCCCGCCAACCCCGCGCTTGTGGCGTCGGCCAGGCCCAGCGGCGTCAGCCCGACCCTGCGCGACATCCAGCTCGGCACCACCGCCTCGATGACCTGGAGCTACCCGGTCATCGCCGGCGGTCTGATCTATGTCGGCGACATCAACCAGGGACTTCTGGTCTACCGATACCAGGGGCCGCACCAGGACGAGATCCAGGGCGCCGGGTTTGCCGAGGGCAACAGCAACCTGACAGCCACGACGACGGCGGCAACCGCCACTCCTTCGACTACCGCGACTCAGACTCCAGCCAGGGGGAACGCCCCGGTGGCCGGGGCCAAACCCGATTGGAGGCTGCCGATTGCGCTGGCTACCCTGCTGGTCGTGACCGTGGCCGCGGCCGCGATCTGGCGAAGGCGAGGGACCTGACCGAAGACAAGCCCATACCCGGCGCACCATTTGGGCGCCAGCGGTGCGGCGCGGTCACAGCCGGCCCTAACCTTTCTCTGAGAAATCTCAGAGGATGTTGGATCACGATGAGCTTGTGAACAAGCCAACCCGCATCCTCGTTGTCGACGACGAGCTGAACATCACCGAGCTGATATCGATGGCGCTCAAGCTCGACGGTTTCGAGATACAGACCGCCGCCACCGCCCGTGCGGCGCGGCAGGCAATCCTGGATTCGGCGCCGGACCTGGTCATCCTCGATGTCGGGCTGCCGGACGAGGACGGCTTCAGCCTGGTCGAGCGCCTCAGCCGCGACGGCCACCGGGTGCCGGTCATCTTCCTGACCGCCCGCGACGCCACTGAGGAGAAGATCCGCGGGCTGACCATCGGCGGCGACGACTATGTCACCAAGCCCTTCAGCCTCGAGGAGCTGGTGGCGCGGGTGCGAGTGGTGCTGCGGCGACATGGTGGCGCGGGCGAGAGCGAGCCCAAGCGGTTGACAGTCGCCGACCTGGAGATGGACGAGGACACCTACGAGGTCTGGCGGGCGGGCGAGCCGGTGCAGCTGACGCGGACCGAGTTCCGGCTGCTGAGGTACCTGCTCGGCAACACCAACCGGGTGCTCTCCAAGGCTCAGATCCTTGACCACGTCTGGGACTACGACTTCGGCGGTGACGCCCATGTGCTGGAGACCTACATCAGCTACCTGAGGCGCAAGGTGGACCACGTCGACCCGCCGCTGATCCAGACGGTGCGGGGCGTCGGATACGTGCTCCGTCCACCTCGATAAGAGGTGTCCCTCCGACTCAAGCTCCTCCTCACGCTGGTGCCGCTGTTCGTGGTCGGGCTGGTGGCGGTCGACGTCGGTACCTACGGCGCGCTGCAGTCATACCTCCTGTCGAGGACCGACCAGCAGGTCCTCGCGGCGCACCAATCAGTCGGCGACTACCTGACCGGGCACGACAGCCACGACGGCGGCGGTGGCGGAGGACCCTCACCTGGTGGGTCGGGGCCGGCCCCCTTCCCGCAGAACACATACGGCCAGCTGCGTACCAGCACCGGCACCGTTATCAAGGAGCAGACCTTCGGTTTCGGCACCAACAACAATGCCAAGCCGGTGCTCTCCGCGAACCTCCAACCCGGAACGCACCAGTCGCCGAACCTGCTCACTGTGAGCGGAACCGGCGGAGTCGACCGCTACCGGGTCTACGTCGACACCGCCGATGACGCCGCCGGCGACATCCTGATCGTTGCCATCCCCCTGGACGAGGTCGACGTCACCCTGGCCCGGCTGCTCGGGCTGGAGCTCGCCATCAGCGCGGGTGTCACGCTGGTGCTGGCTTTGGCCACCTTGCTGATCGTCCGCCAGAGCCTCCGTCCGCTGGTCCGGATGGGCACCACGGCTCGGTCGATCGCCGCCAGCGAGCTGCACCAGCGGGTCGAGCCCGCCACCGAGCGGACCGAGGTGGGGAGGCTGGGCCTGGCCATCAACGCGATGCTGGGGCAGCTGGAGTCGGCCTTCGCCGCCCGCGCCGCCAGCGAGGAACGGCTGCGCCAGTTCGTGTCCGACGCGTCCCACGAGCTGCGCACGCCGTTGACCTCGATGCGGGGCTATGCCGAGCTCTTGAGGGCGCACCCAGAGATGGCTCCAGAGGAGATGGAGGCGGCCGCGGGCCGGATCGAGGACGAATCCCGCCGCCTGGGAGTGCTGGTCGAGGACCTGCTGCTGCTGGCGCGCCTGGACCAGGGCCGTGCGCTGGAGCGCAACCACGTCGACCTCGAAGCACTGGTCACCGACGCCTGCGCCGACGCCCGGATAGCCGATCGCAACCGCACCATAACGGCGCGGATCAGCGCCCCGCTGATCGTGGTCGGCGACGAGAGCCGGCTCCGCCAGGTGCTCACCAACCTGCTTCGCAACGCTCAGGTGCACACGCCACCGGGGACCCCCATCGAGGTCACGCTGAGGCCGGGCGCCGGCACCGCCATCATCGAGGTGATCGACCATGGTCCGGGCATCCCCGCAGCCGCGGCGGAGCTGATCTTCGAGCGCTTCCATCGCGCTGACCCGGAACGAAGCCGCGACCGAGGCGGCAGCGGCCTGGGCTTGAGCATCGCCGCGGCCGTGGTGGGCGCCCACCAGGGCACCATCAGCGTGGTTCCCACAGAAGGCGGCGGCGCTACCTTCCGGATCGAGCTGCCCGTGAACCTCGCCTGACTGGCGCGCCCTGGCCGCCGAGTGAATTCCGAGGAACTTCTGAGGTGATCTTCCGTCCGGTCTGAGTCACCGGCCCGAAGCTGGTGTGGACAGCGAGAAACGGCCTGAAAGGGCCTTCACCAGGGAGATCGACGCAATGCCAGATTCGAGCAATCCACCCGACGGGAAAGCGGCCATGGCGGCCGCCCGCCGCAGGCTGACGCACCTCAAGTTGACTGCTGCGGCAGCCAGTGTGCTGGCGCTGGGTGGTTTGACCCAGGTGGTGGCCGCCGAAGTCGGCTCTACCGCCGCCGTCACCGGCGCCACCAGCAACGCCACCGGGTCCACAGCCACCAGTGCGCAGACTTCGGACGGCGGCTCGTCGGCCTCATCCGACAGCAGCTCGTCAGCAGCCGCAAGCAGTGGCACTGCCGGCAGCGGCACCACCGGCAGCGGCAGCGGCTCCCCGCAGCCCGCCCCACCAGTGGTCAGCGCCCAATCGTGATCAGCGGACGGCTCACGGGCATCGTTGCTCTGACCCAGACCCCGAGCCCGCTGTGGTACTTCGCCCGGGCGTCTGGTTTCGTCTCCCTGATCCTGCTGACGGCGACCGTAGCGGTGGGCCTGGCGCTGGCGATGCGCTGGCGTTCGGTCCGCTGGCCGCTCTTCATCAGCGACGGCCTGCACCGCTACCTGGGCACCGTCCTGTTCTTCTTTCTCGCAGTCCACGTGCTCACGCTCTGGCTCGATCCGTTCGCCAAGTTCTCGTTGGCCGACGTCCTGGTCCCATTTCGATCCGGCTACAGGACCCTCTGGATGGGCCTCGGGATTTGCGCGGCCGAGCTCGGCCTGGCGCTGGCGGTCAGCGTCCACCTGCGCCGGTGGATCGGATACCGAGCCTGGCGCGCGCTCCACTACCTGACCTACGCGACCTTCCCGCTGGCAGTGGCCCACGGACTCGGCTCGGGGTCGGATACACGGACCTGGTGGGGACTGGCGATATATGTCAGCTGCGGGTTCGTCGTCGGAACGCTGGCGCTGGCGCGGCTGCTGGGCCGCTCCGAGGCTCCTCAACGGGCCGACTTCCGGCCGGCATCAAACCTCAGCCCGGGATAGGCCCTCCTCCGGCTCCCATCGGCGGGCTCTGCCGGGCCGGGTCCACAGTCGTCAGCTTTTGGTTACGGTAACCTTTCTGTTACCATGCTCGAATGACGGCTCCGATGCTTTCGGGCAATCCCTTCGAAGCGCTGGGGAACTCCCATCGCCGCGCCATCGTCGAGCTCCTGGCGGAGCGGCCCAGATCGGTTCAGGAGATCGCCGACGGCCTTCCCATCAGCCGCCCCGCCGTATCCCGCCACCTGCGGGTGCTGACCAGGGCGGGCCTGGTGGGCGACGAGCAGGTCGGCACCCGCCGGCTCTACCAGCTCCAGCAACAGGGGGTGGACGCCGTCCGCGGCTACCTCGAGCAGGTCTGGGGCGACGCCGCGCGACGGTTTCAGATCTTCGCTGAAAACACCAGACCTCCTACCCGCCCTTAACCGTGGACGCGCTACGGTACTCGCTGGTTGTGGACTGCCCGGCTGAACACGCTTTCGACACCTGGACGGCACGAACGTCCTCCTGGTGGCCGCGGACTCATACCGTCAGCGGCGACGCCTGCGAGGAGGTGATCTTCGAGCCTCGCGTCGGCGGCCGGATCTTCGAGCGCACCAACGCCGGGCAGGAGATCGACTGGGGGGAGGTCACGGTCTGGGACCGGCCCCGGCGGCTCGGCTATCTGTGGCACATCGCCACCGATCGATCAGATGGCACCGACATCGAAATCGTGTTCACAGAGCTGCCTGACGCGACCACTCGCATCGACATCGAGCACAAGGGATGGGAGCGTCTGGGCGAGAAGGCTCAACCGTGGCAGGACGCCAACCGATGGGGATGGGAAGGTGTCCTGCCTCCGTATCAGACGGCGTGCGCTGAGGGCACGTCCGAACAAACCACAAGGAGAGAGGCATGAAGTACGTACTGGCTTATTACGGCGGAGGCATGGCCGAAACCCCCGAGGAGCAGGCCAAGGTCATGGAGGCCTGGGGCGCCTGGTTCGGCGGCCTGGGACCCAACCTGCTTGATGGTGGCGTTCCCTTCACCGGCAACGTGAAGGGGGTGAGCTCTGACGGAAGCGTCTCCGATGGACCAATCGGTGAGCGCGCCACCGGCTACAGCATCGTCTCGGCCGACAACCTGGACGCCGCGACCGAGATCGCCAGGGGTTGCCCGGTGCTTTCGAGCGGAGGCAGCATCGCCGTCTACGAAGGCCAGGACATGATGTGAATGCCGGCGGCGTAACCGCTCCGGGTAGATCTTGTTGATGAAACAGCGTCTGCAAAGACCTCGCCTGGAGCGGTTGCTCGCCGGCATCGCTGCGGCCGGCATGGTGCTTCTACTGGCGGCCTGTGGCGGCTCGGGAAGCAATTCCGGAAGTAACGGTTCGGGATCCGGCAGCAGCCAGGGTTCCGGCTACTAGCTGATCCCCAACCGCTGAAGCTCGTCGGCGATGTTCGCCGCGTCGATGCGGCCGGGGAACACCTGGCGCACCCGACCAGCCCTGTCCACGAACACGCTCACGGGTAGCGCTTCCGTCCCGAGCCCGTAGCTGGCGGCGATCGGACCCGGAAGGTTGGCGGCCGGCTGCGGGTCTGCGACAGCCGGGTAGGTCCCACCAAGTCCGGCGAGAAATCCCTTGCCGTCGCCGTTCTCCCAGGCGTCCACCCCGAGGACTTCGAAACCTGCCGCGTGCTTCGCCGCGTATGTCCGCTCGATGTCGGGAATCTCCGCCCGGCACTCCGCGCACCAGCTGGCGAAGAAGTTGATCATCACCACTTTGCCTGCAAGCCGAGCCAGGTCGACCCGGCTGCCGTCGAAGGCGACGCCCGAGATCTCCGGCGCCGGCTGCCCCAACAGCGCCGACTGGCTTTGCACCGGCGGGTTGGTGCCGGTGCGAGTACCCCTGCCGATGTAGAGCAGGAACACCGAAACAGCCAGCAAGACGACTACAGCCGGCACCAACCAGCCGCCCATCGCCCTCAACTTCTGCTCACGCACTCCCGTGCTCATCGGCTAATTGTCGGACTTGCGGGGAGGCGGCTTGCAATCTGCACCGGGCCTGCTAGCGTTTCTGTCCTGCCATGAACCGGCGAGCCGCTGACCTGGTCGAGACCGTAGCCGTGAAGCCGCTGGGCTGCCCTGACTGCGGCCGGCGGATGGTTCCCGACGGCGATGACCTGGTCTGCCCCGAAGGCCACCGGTTCGTCTGCGTCGAAGGATATTTCGACCTCTGGCCGACCGACGCCGGCCAGCCGGACATCGATTGGTTCGCCACCCCCTACGGACTTGTCTACGACCGGGCGATCAAGGAGCGCTGGCTTGCCCGCCTGGGCGGTCGCCTCGGCTGGGGGGCGGACATGGGCGAACTCTTCGAGATGATGGATGAGGGCGTCAAATGCGACCCCGGCGAGGTCGTCCTGGATGTCCCCGTCGGTGGCGCGCCGGCCCTGCGGTCGGCGGCGGGACGGCTGCTGGGAACCTACATCGGCATCGACCTCAGCCCCGGGATGCTCCGCCGGGCAGTGAGGGAGCGCACCGCCGAGGGTCTCGACAACGTTCTGCTGGCGCGCGCCGACGCGACGCGGCTACCGCTCCAGGACGGCAGCGTCGATCGAATCCTGTGTTTCAACGGCCTGCATGTGCTGCCAGATAAGCGCGCCGCTCTGCGCGAGTTTCAGCGGGTGCTCAAGCCCGGCGGCGAGGTCTGGGGCAACGTCGTGATCGCCGACACCAGCCCCCTGGGGATGGTGACGCGGCCCTGGTTCAGTCGCGGCTGGCTCTTCTTCCACCCCGCCGATCCGGACGAGCTTGAGGCGCTGGCGCTGGCCGCCGGCTTCGACCGCTGGAGCCAGCACGTCCAGGGATCGATGCTCTTCTTCCGCGGGAGAACGAACTAGTCCTTCGCCCGCCGGTGCCGTGAGGGCCTGGCTCCAGTAGCAGGGTACGGATCCCGGTTGCGTATCTCTTCGGGCATGAGGCATAATCCCTAACTCCTACCATATAAGTAGGATTTATCGGACTGTTGCGGGATGGTCGGCCGATCGGCCGGCACTGGCGAGGAGCAAAAGACATTGGGCGAATACGCGAATCCTGACGCGCTGGTATCGACCGACTGGGTCGCGGAGCACCTCGGCGACGGCAGCTTCAAGCTGATCGAGGTCGACGAGGATACCGACGCCTACGAGCGAGGCCATATCCCCACCGCGCAGTCGCTGCACTGGCGCAACGAGCTGCAGGACCCGGTGGTTCGCAACTTCATCGATAAGACGCACTTCGAGAAGCTGCTCGGCGGCAAGGGAGTCGGCAACGAGGACCTGGTGGTGCTGTACGGGGGCAACAACAACTGGTTCTCGGCGTACGCCTACTGGTATTTCAAGGTCTACGGCCACAACAACGTCAAGCTGATGAATGGCGGACGCAAGAAGTGGGAGCTCGAGGGACGCGAGCTGACCGCTGACAAGCCGGCGGTCACCGCCGCGACGTATGCCGCCAAGGAGGCGGACCTCAGCATCCGCGCCCTCCGGGACGAGGTGATCAGCAAGGTCGGGGTGGCGCCGATGGTGGACGTGCGTTCTCCCGACGAGTTCATCGGCAAGCTGGCCGCCCCCGCCCACCTGCCCCAGGAGCAGGCCCAGAAGAAGGGACACATCCCGGGCGCCAAGAACGTCCCCTGGTCCAAGTCGGCCAATGAGGACGGCACCTTCAAGTCGCTGGAGGACCTCAAGGCCCTCTACCAGGAGGAGCAGGGACTGGAGCCGCAGGACGAGACGATCGCCTACTGCCGCATCGGCGAGCGCTCGTCGCACACCTGGTTTGTGCTCAAGGAGCTTCTCGGCTTCCCCAAGGTCAAGAACTACGACGGTTCCTGGACCGAGTACGGCAGCCTGGTGGGCGTGCCCATCGAGCTGGAGTACAAGGAGGAGGTGCCCGCATGACCAGCAGCTGCGTGGACGCTCCCGACGACTACGTCGGCGAGACCTCGATTCGCGGCGTGGTGCTGCGTGACGGCGACCCGGTGGAGGGCGCCTACGTCCGCCTCACCGGTACCCAGGAGGAGTTCGTCGCCGAGCAGCGCACCCCCGAGGACGGCGCGTTCAGGTTCTGGGTCGTGCCCGGCGACTGGACCGTGATCTGCCTCGCCCCCGGCGCCGAGCGGCTGGAGCAGTCGGCCAGCGTCGCCAAGGGCAAGGCGGTCGACGTCAAGTTCGAGCTCCTTCCAGCGGGTAGCGCCGCCGGCTGACCCCCGTTTCCGGCGGCTAGGCGAGCCGTCGCGCGAAAGCGGCCACCCGGTCGAGGGCGTCGCCGAACACGCCGGCATTTCGGGTCAGGCCGTGCCCGGCGTGGGGATAGGTGACCAGCTCCGCCGACGGCAGCAGTCCCACAGCCACCCGCAGCAGGTCGATGCGGGCGAAGGGATCCGACTCGCCTGAGAGCAGCAGCACCGGGCAGGTGATCGACGGCCAGTGCGCCGTCCGGAGCTCCTCCGGGCGACCCGGCCGGTGGAGCGGGTAACTGAACAGCACCAGACCGCCGGGCCCGGCGCCTGACTCAGCCGCGACCATGCTGGCGACACGGCCGCCGTATGAGTGGCCGCCGATCATGACCCCTGGATGTTCGCGTAGCAGGTCGGCGAAGACGTCCATCGCCTTCTCCGCGCGAGTCGGCAGCTTGCCGGTGGCCGGGACCGATGCCGCCTCGACTCCCCGCGCCGCCAGTCCCTCCACATAGGGCTTCATGGTGGCAGCGTTTCCGGAAGCGCCGTGGCCGAGGTAGATCATGAATCGAGCACCTGGCGCACGGTGGGCGCTGGCACTAGCTGAGCCCGCTGGGCGCCCAGCGCGGCAGGCCGACGCCGAAGGCCATGAGCATCTCCGCCTGGCTGTACTTCTCGAAGGTCAGCTGCACCAAGCCAGACCCATCCCCGTTCACCAGCCACAGCTGCGGCACCTTGGCGGCGGCGCGGAGAAACGCAAGCCGGCGATCGAAGCTGGGGGTGGCGGGCATGTCATCGCCACGAATACTGCTCTGCAGGCGGGCGAATCCGCCAGTCTGCCCGTCCACAGGAGCTGCGGGCGCTCGCGACAGCAGGCGCGGCCCGCCCGCGCTTGACTCGCCGGCGGCATAGATGGTGGAGCCGTCGGACGACCACGCCAGCGACGCGCCGGTCATGGCGCCGATCCGCGTCATCTCCATCCCCGACGCGGCCAGGGGTCGATAGGCCCAGACCGCGGAACTGCCGGAGAGGTCCCGTTCGAAAGCCACCGCGGTGCCGTCGACCGACCATCGGGGCCCAGCGTCGAGTCCATCGCTCGACAAGGTGACGCCTGGGACCACGAAGCGGCTCAAGGTGGAGCGTTCCAGCACGGCCAGCCCCTCACCGGCTGTCGACGGCACCACCAGCGCCAGCCGGCGGCCGTCACCGCTCCAGCTCGGCGCGCCGGCCTGGGGGCCGGCCTCGGCGACATTGATGTCGGTGGGTGACGCGCCGGTCGCTGTCGGGGGAGCCCACAGGTGAAGGCTGTGGTCGGTGGCGACGTAGGCGATCTCGTCGTGCGCCGGGGAGACCGCGATCGAGGAAGCCTGGATTCCGAGCGGCTGGGCGACTCCGTCAGCGATGGACACGCGCACGACGCTCGCGGGGCTGCCCTCGAGGGTGTAAATGTGCTGGGCGTCCGGGGCCCAGCCGAAATCGAGGATCGCGGCAGTGGACTTGTAGACCACGTGGATGCTCGGCGCCGGAGCGCCCAGGCTCGCCGGCGGTCGGAGAACGGCGATCCGATGGCCGGATGCGCCGGAGCCGTCCAGCACCGTGAAGGCCAGGCTGCGCGACAGGTCCGCGTCGCCGGTGGTGAAGCCCAGGTTGATCTCGCGACCGATGTCGTTGTGGCGGGTGTCCTGGTAGTCCGGGGTCACCAGCAGCCGGTACCGGTGGCGCGACGCCAGCAGGGTCAGCGGCGACACCACCAACCGCGATGCGTCAGCCGGGTCGAGGGTTACCCGGGCGGGCACCGCGGCCGCCGCATCTGATTCGGAGTCGACCAGCTTCAGCTGCTGCTGCCGGGGGACCTGCATGGCGCGAGAGAACTGCAGCGTGATGTCGATGTCGGGCGCCACCCCTTTGGCGCCGGCGGGCGGGTTGGCGGATTGGAGGGAGGGGGCGGTGTCGGTGTGGAATTCCCAGGAGTGCTCGATGTCGTTGGCGTGACCCGAGGTGTCTCGGTAACCCGGCCTGAGACGCACGGTGTACTTGGTGTCGGGTTGAAACTCGTAAGCGGGATGGCTGAACACCATGGTCCGGTCCTTCCACGTCACCGGGCAGCGAGAGACGCTGCAGCCCTCGATCGCGGGGGACAGCTGGAATCGAGTGGACACGCTCTCGTGGTCCATGGCTCGGTCGAAGGTGATCTTGATCGGGGCATCGCCGGCGACGCCACCATCGCCCTTGTGGGGTGAGACGTCCTCGATGGCGGGAGCCGAAGGGGCGCAGGCGGGCAACGCCAACAACAGCAAAGGCAAGGCAGCCAGGGCGCTGAGACGCCGGTTGGCGCCCGGCCTCGGGATCATCACCCGAGGGACTCTATCGAAGCCGGCTCAGCCCTGCGTCGGGTCAGCCGGCGTCGGCTGCCATCTGGCGCATCTCTTCTGCCAGGTTCGCCAGCTTCGACGGGTCGACGAACATGATCGAGAGCTCGGAGATGCGCTCGATGGTGTGGTCGACACTCTCGCGGTCGTGGCCTGAGGAGTTGAGCAGCTCCTTCACTTTCTTGGCCCGCGTCCCCAGGGTGGCGTCGGCCCGGCCCGCCATTTGGCCCAGCACCGCCGCCCAATCGACTCCGACACTGTCGGCGCCGTTGGGGCTTTCGGGGTACTCCGCGGACGCCGCGTCGGACGGCTGGTCCAGGGTCTGCGGCTCCGCTCCAGCCTCCTGTCCGGCGTCGGCTCCGACGGCTTCGGACTCGGCGGCCACCGCGGCCGCTCGCGCGGCAGCGCCCCGGGTACCGCCCGAAGGGACGGTTCGTCCCGATGTTCCATCGGCCTCCAGCACCGGCAGCTCCTCCGGCAGCGGTCCACCCCGCACCTCTATCTGCGTCTTCGGGTCCCGGCAGATCGCGGCGACCTTGGCGGTGTCCACATCGAAGGCACGCGAGGCCTCGGTGTAGGACCCCAGAACGATCCCCTCCCGGAACAGGACGATGCCGGTCTTCTTCTCCTGGCGCACGATCACCGCGCCACTGGTGCCCTCAGCCGCGAGGTGCTCGAGCAGCGCGTCAAACTTGACGAATCGGGCCACCAGCCGGTCGTAAAGCCCGGGCGCGGTGAGAAGCTGATAGATCGCCGTCACCATCTCCGGGCTGAGCTCGATTACGTCGAGGCTGCCCTCGCTGTTGTCGATGTTGCGGGCGAAGATCTTGAAGGCCTGGGAACCCGTGCTGACCTCGTCGCGGCCCTGGTAGATCGCCTCGACCACAGCTCCCGACGAGAAGACGAGGACGGCATTGAAGTCGTCGCCGGTCAGCTTGACGTAGCCGCAGTGCTTGTCCTTGGCCAGGCTGCGGAGCAGCTTGGGGAAGTCGACGAACGCCGCCGTGAGGGACTCGTAGAGCGGTTCGCCCATCGGCACGGGGTAGAGCTCCATCGTCTCCGGGGGCCGGGTGCCGGGGCGGACGTCGGTCCGCCGGCGCTTCGGATGAGGCGTGGCCGGGCCAGGCTGGGCGTCGAGCTCGGTCGTGGGCTCGGGGGGCGGCTCGAAGCC